>PDMW01002737.1_pt1 | contig 64002 bp, 91 predicted proteins | sample 1515511 | NCBI WGS metagenome assembly PDMW01 (sample SAMN07343023, study PRJNA328102) | Marine metagenome, whole genome shotgun sequencing project. | biome: marine; feature: bay; material: water; isolation source: viruses from water sample < 0.22 micron filtered, nuclease treated, low... ... | reverse complement strand
ACTACAACTTGCCTACGGTATGCAACTTACTGTGACATTTTTAAGGTATTTTTTACGAGACAAGGTGCGCAACTTGCGCAAGTTGCGGCGTAAGCACTGTACGATTCGTAGAGCCTTTTTTACGAGACACCCTGCGGCATGGCGGGGTCTCACCGTTAAGCCACCCATACTCCATCTAACTCGACACTCTCGGCAAAAACGATAGGTATATATGCGAACACCTACTAAGCTCAATTAACCGAAAGGGGGAATAACAAATGGTAATACAAGATGATATAGAATGTACGATGTGCAATAAGGTAATATGCCAATCTAACGACGATTTTTATACAATCGAAGTTTTTGGTTTAGTATGGGATTTGTGCAAAGTATGTGAGCGAAATATGAATGGTAAGGTTTTATGCCTATGCCACAAAGTATGGAAAGAAGAAGATATAATTTTCTTTATGAAGCAATATGGTGAAATCCCGTCATGTGGATGCCACCGAGACGAAAACGGCCATTGGGAGTCAATGTTCGACTAATCGAGGCTAGCAAGTAGCCCAAACCGACACCTTTATATCGGACACCACCTATGTCTTATCATGGCGAAAAGCGAACCCCATGCTGACAAAACTGACTTACGAACGACCACGGATGCTCGCATCCCAACAAACACTGGGCCTGTGCTCGGTGACTGCATTGAATGTGATGGCCCTTGCCACGAATACATCAACCTCACGGGTGGCGACGGGGGAAATGAATTAGTTTGCCTTCCATGCTTTGCGAATTACTTCGATGTCGAAACAATCCCTTACGACGATTGGGAAAAAATTGAATTACCACTTTCACCTGAAACCATTGAAAAGTACTCGATTATCCCAAATGGGGTCAATCAAACCTTAGATTGTGGTTGCATTCTTACTGATATGAACCACCGTTTCAAATCCTCATTAGGTGGCCGACAACACCACATTACCTTATGTACCACCCATAGAATCTTCTTGGATGCAAAAATCTCAATGGTCGAATTGGACTATCAATCTTGTACTGACTGCGACATGATGTTCCCCGAACATGAACTCACCCTATGTCGTGCTAGAAAGAACATGGAAACAATCTGCCTTTGTCCTGGGTGCTTCATTGAATCACCATACTACTATTCGGAATGGGGTGCTTGAATATGAATCCCCCTACTCATACTACATGCAAATACTGCAAAAAGGCTACACCGCTTACATACCTACTAAACGGGACAAAGCCGCTTGTTAAGTTCACATGTCGCAATCGCAACTGCCCAAAGAAAGGATTCACTTACATTATCGGTTGAACTTACTTGGCATCCCCACCACCACCTGAGCATGTGGGAAAAAGGCTCCTTCAATTTACATGTTGCAGTTGCAGTGCGTAGCATGTCTCACCAGAATACTGTACAATTTTTCGAGGTGCTCTTTACGAGACACCTCACCATAACTTGGCAAGTTGCGGTGTTGGCTTAGATAGTAATAAAAAAAGGGGCCACCCCACCGGTGCGAACACCGATGGGGGGCAATAGACCGGAATCCGGTGTGTCATTGTGTCATCCAATGATTCAAAGGTTTGCCTTTTTCGCCATTAGTGCGGCGATTTGTGCGTCTAGTGCTTTAGCCGCTTTTGCCTTTGCTTTCCTTTCCGCCGGTGTTAGCATATTCATGCGACACTTTGTGGATAGGTCACGCATGTCCGATTGTAGGGATTCGTCGATTGCATTATCGCCTAGTCCGTTCTTTTCGACCATTTGTTTGTTTAGGGTAACAATTGCATCACTAATTGATGCCATAGTTTCCCACATTTCTTTGCTAACAATTTTGTCATGCTTTAGTGGTAATACTTTTAGTACACCATTTCTAAAGTCACGGCTACGCATGCGTAGCACTTTGACCATTGTTTCTTTGTCCGTCAATACTTTCGTTCCCATGTTATTCACCATTTGTTCCGGCGGTCATCCCCGCCATGTTTAGTCCTATGCTTCCAGGGTTATAAAGGTTTCTACTTGGAAAACTTCTGTGCTAAAAAAATTACCTTTTTTGTAATAATAAGGGTAGCCTTACCCTAATGCCGCGAGAGAGCTTGTGTAGCGTAAGGAGAAGTCACTGAGACATTTAAAATCTATTTTTTTGCTTAAACATGTTAAGACCTACTATGACTTGTCATATCCAATACTGCACGAAAGACTGTGCTATTTTTCGACTCTTTTTTACGAACATGTAGACCCATGGCATAAGTCTCCCCGTAAAGCCATCTAGCCGATAAAAAAAGTTGGGGGCCGGTTTCCCGACCCCCCCTTTCCTTTCCTTTGGCCCGCCTAGCCTAGTATTCCGGTTTTGCGTATTTCTAGGATTAGGTCTATGTGTTCTTTGCATAGGTTGTAATCCCAACCCATTCCGTTTGACTTTAGGAATGTCACGCTAACTATATCGGTGCATGTGCATTGTGGTAGGTGTTGGAATATGTCAATGTGGTTGAATTGGCATAGGGTGAAATTATCCACATATCGCCCGTATGAATCAACCTTTTCTATCAAATCATTTAGATTATCCACTAGGTCATTTAATTCATCTATTGGATTCGACATCAATTGCACCATCCGAAAATCATAGTCACATCAACCGGTTTGATGGATTCCGCTAATTGTTCACCAATTGCGGCGGCTAAATCCATTTCCAATAATGTGAATGGTAGTCCACCAATGACCGGTTTGGCCATGGTTATACGGTTTAGCCCGTATATTGCTTTGTCTAGTGTTGGGGTTGTTGTTGGTTGCATTTGTGTCACCTATTGTTGGGGTTTGTTTGTTTGTGGAATGTGATTGTGGAATGTGATTGTGAAAGTGTGACCGCCACCCCCGACGAATCGGGGGCGGGGTCGGATTCATTTTGTCATCGTGTTTAGTCACTATCTAGTCTAGAATTAAAGTCCTAGTTTGTTTAGTAGGTCGGCAACGGATTCATCCCCGTTTGCTACCTTTTCTAGCATTTCATCCATAGCCGCCTTTACGGTTGCCATCTTTTGTGCCATTGCGTTGTGTGCGACTAATTCGTCGTGGGTCATCTTTAGTTCAAACAATGAATCCGACATTTCGACTAAATCCGTTTTTACCGAATCGTCACGCTTTGTCATTTCAAAGTTAACATCGGTATAGATTTGGTTCCACAAATCTAGTCCCGCATTTAACCAAAGGTCAACCTTTTTCCAATCATCCGGTGTCATGGTGTTGGTTTGTGCATCATCGTCAACCGCTAGGATTGCGTGATGTACCCCGTTCATCATGTCACGGATTCGCATTCGCAAATGGGCCATTTGTGAACCCTTTTTTGCTTTTTCCGTTTTTTCGTTTTGTGCCATCGTCTTTTCACCTATGTTCATAAATTGGGCGGTCACGGATTTCATTGATTCCGGTTTTCGGCCCATTAATTAGTGATAGGCGGGTAGGGGTTATAATAGTTCCGCCAAAAACGACCATATAGGGCTTATTACACCGGCTACCATCACGCTCAATTTTTCTTAATTTTTTTGAAAAATAACATTATAATGATACACTAACCCCATCTTTCTAAATAGCCAATGGCCCATTGACATAACCATGCTTAGTTGCTTGGTTTGTTCCTACTCCGGTTACAAATGGGGAGTAGTAGGTGCGGTGTTTGAGTTGGAAACCTCGTCGGTGTATTACGAGTTTCAATGTCTCGAATGTGATTCGTTAGACATTATGGTTAATTTATCGCCCGAAGGTGACGAACCGACCACTACCCGATGAATTAGAGTTACCACCCCATGCTGAACCCGAGGCAGTATTAGTAGCCATTGGTAATCTTCCCGAATCAATGTGAGTCATTTGGTCAATAGCATGTGCAAAGGCCATAACAATATCGTTATGCTTCCCTACATCAATGATGTTACCTTCTTTCCAAACATGAGTATCTAATTCTTCTAATAGCAAATTGACGGCTCTACGAGATTCATCGTTACCGTAGGGGAATACTACTTTCTTTTGCTCGAACCAAACACGGAGGCGATTCATCAATGCTTGCTTTAATGCACGATTTGAAACTTTGCTTTGGCGATAATCAACGGTAATCCCTTTTTGAGCCAATAGTGATTGATAAAGTCTTTGAAACCCTACATCTTCTGCAGCAATCGGACACTTAAACTTTTTACACCACTCGCCCATCATATCGGCTTGTTTATCGGGGCCGAAGTCATTTCGCCGCCACATATTTACAAAGTGAACAAATCCTTCCGAATCTTGCCTAAGTACTACCATAACGGTATAATCTTGTCCTAGTCCTTGCGATGGGTCAAATCCTATAATATATTTACCATCTCCTTTAGATTCCCAACCTATGACATCATTGACATTCATGTTTGCACGAGTATGTTCCCTACGGAATGCTTGTGCTTCATCATCAACCACTTTACATAGATATTCTTGAGTAAATGCTAATTCACCGATAGCCTTGCGTTGTTCCATCAAGAATGATATGGGTCTTTGTATTTCCCATAAAGCAACAGGTTTTACCGATGAGTCGGCTTTGTATTCTTCCCAATTGGGGATTGCCGAGGTAATAGTGCTTTGCCATACATCATTTGATAACATCTCGGTATGATAAAGGTCAGTCATAGACATAGGGGTTCCTACAACGAATATAGAAGTTCCAGGTGACAACATAGGTGTAATTTTCTTTCTAAACCAATGTCGCAAGTTATTTGGGGATTGGTCGCCTATATCATCTAGCACATCGTCAAAAACAATTCGAGCAGGGTGTTCACCACGAATAGCGGCCCCTACTCCGGTTGCACGAATCCATGAACCATTAGTAAAGTGAATAGAATGTTTAGTGCCTCTTTTTGGGTCAAGCATTTTTCTTAGTTGTGGGTGTCTTTTCATATCTTCCCTAATTTCCTCTAGCCTACGCATAGCAAGGTCTTTACTTGCAGAAAACAACCAAGTAGTAAAGGGTTTATCACGCCACTTTTCAAATAGGCATGACCATAGCAAAGCAACCCTTAGCGTAGTCGATTTTGAGTGGTCTCGTGGGGCAATGATACAAACACGATGCACATTTACATCTTTGCCTCTAGTACCATACATTTTCATCCATTCTTCTATATGGTCTCCCCAATCATAACCAAGCCATGTGTAAAAGTATTTTGGGTTGTTTTTTGCCCTACGCAAGGATAGGGATTGCATCATATCACTCATTTTATCACCAATTCTTATAATATAATTTTTTTACTAACCTATCTAATTTATCTAAGTTTGCTTGGCATAGTGAACAGTATTCATTTTCCCGTCTAGTTTTTTCGGCTTTACACCCTACTGTTTTACATCTTCTTCTGATACTACCACCCTCATGTAGCCACAGTATTCCTGTTTCTTTTTTTCTGGGTTCCATACCTTGTGACAATTATAATAACCTTCTTTTTCAAAACCACACTTATTACATCTTCTTAGTTTTTTATGAAATCGCCACTTACTAGCCATGTAATCACCTGTGCCTAACCGGACTAAACATGCTGCCTATTAAACCTAATTCTTTATCTATGATATGTGCGGCTAATCCTGCCTTTGCGGTAGTATAGCCTTGGCGGGCATGGTATCGGTCATGTCCGGCTAACGATGGCAATTGTATTACTAATCCACCATCCATTTCATATAGCACTTGGTGGTGCAGGTGGCCGGTGAACCAAATGTGGGATTCGGTTTGTCCCCATAATACTCTTTGTTCTTTAGACATTAGTGTAGGTAATTTTTCCTTCCTAACCGTATCACCATGACTAAACCCTAACAAAGTATTACCATAGGTTGTGTAGTGACGGGTTGATGGGTCTAAATTAACAGTTACATCGGGGACATTTTCGTATGCGGCTTCTAAGTATAGCATTAGTGCTAGTGCGCTATGCCTATCATGATTACCGGTCATAAATACCACTTCAACCGGCCCTACTTGCCTTAATAGGTCAATGTGTTCTCTAGCAAGTTTGCACCCAGTAATAAGTATTTCAGCTGGTGAACCACACATGTCTTGTGGTGTACCACGAGTAGTTTGCCCTAAATCATTATCGACATGGAACCAGTCGCTACCAGTAGCAATAATTATTTTATCGGGTCTTGCAGGAAGCCATGATATTATTTCCTCGGTTCTATCCATTAGTCGGGAACGAGCTTCACTAAAGTTGTATGTTTCACCTACCTCATCAATCCAACCATGCTTGCCCCAATGGAAATCAGTAGGGGACATAACAACACAAAATGGGTCTTTAGCCTCTTTTAGTTTTAGTTTTGGTACTTTTGTTGCTGGTTTTTCTAACTTAATCATGCCACCAATGGTATCTTCAAGATTAAACCACTTTTCAGCGGCATCTTCTATCTCTTTCCACTTTTTACGCTCGTATTTTTTGTGTATCTCACGCCTATTTCTAAGAACTAAATCGGCAACCAACTCATCATTGTCTTGAGCAACAACTTCTTCGTCGGTATATGGAAGCATATCATGTGTCCAGCCGTGAACTCTACGGTATTCATCAAACCACGCACGAGGAAAGTTAAACTCCCTACCTATTTCATTGATAGTTGCCCCTTTACTTGTCATAGCCGAATATGCTGTTTTCATAGCCCTATGCGTATTCCCATTGATTACCATGTTTTCTCCGGCTGACTTTAGGAAAGTGATGTATGTATCATTCTCTTTATTATAATAGTAAGGGGATTTAGTGTATTCCCAATCGTCGCTTTCATCATCTTGTGCTTTAATGTAATCATACAAAACACCTTCCCACCCTTTATGTGTTCTTTCTGGGTGTGCCTTTGCTAATGCTTTAACAATTTTAGTTTTATTTCCATATATATCTAGTGGATATATGTCTAACAAAGATTCTATCCTATCCCAGTCGGTATTCGCCGCCATATAGGGTGCTAAACGCCAAATGGTTATCAATGTATGCTTCCCATATCTATATTCTTTATAGGCATTAAATAAAAAAATAATGGCTTTCAGTAATGCCTTTTTTCTAATTAATTATTTTTGCTTATAGTGGGGGGACAAATTACGGATTGTAGCCACTATACTCTTAGTTTTATCCTATTACCTAAGAAGAAATAATAAAAAATACATACAACCATAGCAGTAACCCGATTATTTTATTTGTGTATAAACAAAAGAATAAAATCCGGTTATGAGCGGTTGGTTCAAATACACATGGGCTTATTTGAACACCATGAGCGAGAGGCGTAGGCTATGGAACCCGTTCAGAAAACCGGTTTCTATTAAAGCCGATGTAACCCCAACAGCGGTAGGTGCTAGAAAAGCATCACCCGTTGAAGTGTTTGGTGGCATTAGTGATGTTTTAAAGTCCACGGATGACCTAACTAAATCATCTAGAGCCCGTTCATCATATGATAACTATGACCAAACATTTGACCTATACGATAGTATGGTTAAATTAGACCCAGAATTGAACGGTGCGGTGCGTTCCGTGTCATTGACGGCTAACAACTACTCCGTTGATTATAGGGGGGCTAAAAACGCCCGTATTCGCAATGCAATAAAACAATTAATTCACGATACCGACTTTGATGATATTCTAATTTCGGCTATGCGTAACCTAATGGTGTATGGTAATGACATCAACAAACTTGTTGGTAAAGCGGGTATAGGTATCACAAAGGTTCAATCTTTACCCGCAAAACAAATTACCATTATGGATAGGCGAGTGGATATTAGAGACATAACATCGACGGGATATACCGGACATATTACCGAGGACAACCCCGTAATGGATGCTAACTATTACTTGTTCCGTGAAAACGCAGTTGATACGCAGGTATTTCAGTCGGATGAAGTGTGGCACATTAAAATTGATTATCGCTCTAATTGGTTTCAAGATAGATTAGGAAGAAAGACCTATGGTATATGGGGTGCGTCACGATTTAGTGCTCTAAAACAACCTATCCGAGCAAAGTATAACAGTATCAATAATCGTGTGGCACTAGAAGATAGTCTAACAAAACAATATATTACTATTGGTATGGAAGCCGTTGAACATATACAAGACCCAGCAGAACAACAGGAAAGGCTAAAAAGCATTATGAACGATGTCGCCAAACTACTAGAAACCCTAGACGGCGACCAAATCCCTATTCTACCTTCCTACATAGACATACACCATGTCGATTTGAAAAATGCAATCCCCGACGCATCTGCTTTCCTTGATTCAGTAAATGCGGATATAGCAGCGGTTTTACATGTCCCCCGAGTTGCATCGGGACAAGAAAGAGGTTCAACCTTTGCCGCTACCTACAACGCTAATGTTTGGGCAGTATCTGCAATCACTAGGCTACAAGGTGTATTAACCGAATCGGTACACAAACTATTTTCTAAGCATCTTAATCTTTTAGGCATACCACATAAGCATGAGGATTTACCTTTCCTAACATTCCTACCAATCGACGAAGAAACACCTTTGAATAGGATGCGTAGAGCGACTATGGGTTGGGATAGTGGATTAATTTCTGAAGAACAAGGGTTGCGTATTATCGGCGAAAAGAAAGATAATGGGAACAAAAAAATAAAATCTAGTAGTAGTCCAAAGGGCGAATTACCTAGAGAAAACTCTACAGAAAACGAATCCAAACCAGACATTGAAAGTAAAGATTCAAATGATACTGACAACTAAAAATAGAATATGGAGAGGTATAGCATGGCTAAAATAAAGAAACCAAAAAATCAGTCGTTTAATGACCGTATGGTTAAGCGCACAGTAATACCCGCAATCTATCTTTGGCTTCTTGCATGTGGCGCAGTAGTTGGAATGGGTATTTGGAAACCCGATGTAGTATTACAAAATCTTGACGGGTTTATCGCACTAATAGCAATAATTGGTGGGGTGGCTGGCCCAGCCCTAAGTACCGTACTTCGTATGTGGGAATCTGAACAAAGTGTTGAAATTGATAACATGGGTGTTGAGTTAGAGCACGAAAGACAGCGAGATTTACAACAACATGACCATGTAATGCACATTGAAAAGACAAAGCAACTTCACGAACATGCTATGGAAAAAGGGGGAAATAAGAAATGAATGATAAAACAGTAGAGGCATTACAATATGGTAAGCCAGGGAAAAACGACCCACGAAAGACTCCCGCTAAACCAAGCGAAAAGCGCAAAGGCTCTAAAAAGAATCCTCCAGGTTCCGCAAAGAAACCTAATAAATCAATTAGTATGAGCAAAGGAACCGAATCCCGCCTTCGCTCTATGATGACCGAACATAACAAAAAAGGTAAAGGTAGCAAAGCAAGTATGGGTATGCTAAAGTCTGTCTTTCGTAGGGGTGCTGGTGCTTTTAGCACAAGTCATGCTCCCAATATGTCTAGGAGTGGATGGGGTATCGCTCGTGCAAAAGCATTCCTTTACTTGCTTAGAAACGGAAGACCGAGCAACCCAAACTACAAACAAGATAACGACCTATTGCCTTCATCCCACCCACGAGCCTCCGAAGAAGCCGTCGAAGATGAAAGGCAACTCACTATTATTGCCAGTATGGAAACCCTCGAAGCTGCTAAGTATGGAGGAAAAACCGTTACTATCAATAAGCCATTCCGAACACCTGGAGAAAGAAAAAAGTTTGGTGTCTATGTAAAGAACCCAGCAGGCAAAGTAGTCATTGTACGCTTTGGTGACCCTAATATGGAAATCAAGCGTGATGACCCAGCACGAAGAAAATCATTCCGAGCACGACATCAATGTGACTCTAACCCAGGCCCCAAGACAAAGGCTCGTTATTGGTCTTGTCGAATGTGGGAAGGTGGTAAATCAGTAACTAAACTAACATCTTCCGAAGATTTATACGAACCACTAGAGGTGGAGTCGGGTATGAAGAAAGAAAAAGAAGAGGTTACGGCGGTTAAACCACCTAAACCATCAACAACCGAAACCCATGACGAATACATGGAAAGATGTGTTGGTATGGGTAACAGTAAAGATGTTTGTATGTTAGCCCACAAAGGCCACACTTTCAAAACCGACGAAAAAGAAGCCGGTTATGGTATGGATAAAAAGAAATTGCATAGTGCATCTGTTGAATATGTTTTCTTTGATACTAAGATTACAGAGGCAGTTGCCGTTGTCCAAGCATCCGGTGACTCTATTGTAAAAATTAGCGGTGTAGCATTCCACGAAGGACTAAACAAAAACAAATGGCAAATAACTCGTGCCGGTGTTGAAAAGATTATTAGTCAAATGATAGGGGCTGACCTAACACTAAACCATCCCCCAACAAAAGAAAAGGGAGTAGGTTTTACCCGAAACATGGATGGTGGCGTAAATGATGCCGTAGTAGGTGTAGTTACAGAAGCATCTATTGTTGACATTGATGATAACAAATACGAAGTACACTATGTAGCAGAAGTAAAGCGTACCGAATTATTCCCTGCATTAGAGTCCGGTCTATGGACTCGTGGTGAGTACGGAGTATCTATTGGTGGGTGGGGAATACCTATCGCAACTGCGGAGGATGGTAGCATGACTTTTGAGGCCGACTTTACTTTCGACCATTTGGCTATCGTACACAAACCGGCTTACGAAAGGGCAGATATTAAAGTTGTTGAAAAACTCAAGGCAAGTGATGAGTTAATATACCAGAGCGAGTCTAACGAGAATCAACCAAAGGTGAGCCCGATGTCTGACGAAATCGAAAACATGAGTGCCGAACTTGAAGCCATAAAGGCTGAATTAGTTTTGGCTAACGCTACAATTAGTGAAAACGAAGCACGAGAGGCGGCAGTTGCTGAAGAAGCAAGAACCGCTTTGGTACAGAAAGCATCCGATATGGGTTTGAAAGGTCACGACGACTTATCAAGCGAGACTATTGAAAACCTAATCGCATCTTGGGAAGCATCCCGCCCAGAACCTGTTCCAGAAAAGGTTCTAGCAGAAGCAACCCCAGCATCTGACGAATCCGTTTCCGAGGTAGTCCAAGCAACAAGCGCACCAAAGCAAGTTGTAGCAAATTACCTTAACGGCGAAATGGTTGAAACAGACGCAGCAATTTATGCTCGTGTTTGGAACAGCCTAGTAGCATCATACAATTCCGGTAACTTCTCCATAAATGGAGACGGTAAAGCATGGACTTATGAAGAGGCAGTCGATAAAGGCCTTATCACACCTAGAGGTGAATAATTATGGTAGCATTTGGAGCAGCAGACCCACGAAACGCAACATTGAAAGACGCAGAAGTTATCCGAGGAATCGGAAGAATCTTAACTGTCGATGGAACAAACAACACATTGACCGAAAACACGGCAACATCAATTTCTATTGGTATTTCCGCTGGCGAATCTAGTAGAGATGCTGACCACGCATTTGAAACATCAGGTGCAACAGTTTCATACTTCCCATTGGGCGGTGTTCTAATGGTTCAATCTGAAGCATCTAAGACATACACAACAGGATGTCTAGTTTATGCAAAGGCAAATGGACTAGCATCACCTACCGCAAACTCCTCAAAGGTTCTTGGAATCTATGTCGGTGAAGGACAAGCAACAGGTTCTGCACTTTTGGCAACAGCAAACAGCGCAACTCTAACAGAGGGCGAACTTATTCCGGTGATGACCGCAGGAGCAGCAACCGCTTGAAACTAAAAAATAGGAGATGACTAAAATGGCAAACAAATCATTAGAAGAAGTACTAAACATCAGCGCAGCATCCGGCCCATTCGGAACCGGTGACGCTGTTATCCAACAAGTAATGCGTGACTTTATTCAACTAGAGTCCCTTAGACTATCTATCGGAACTGATTTAGTCGGTGTCCGTAGCGTACCTTGGCTTGAGTTCAAGTGGTACACTGCTGGTGTCGGTTCATTTAGTTACCCAATTGATGATGCAGCTGTTGTGGATGCAACCAAGATTGGAACCAAGAATTACACTGTTAAGCTCGAAAAGGGTCAGGGTCGCACAACCTTCCTTGATACTGTTAAGCTTCGTGGCGAATCCTTTGAAAACATGGATAGACAGCAATTGGCTATCGCAAAGGGTCGTGCAGATGTTATTGACGCACACATTCTTGACAAACTATTGGCTGGAGCAGGACAAACACTTGCTGCAACAGGTAGTGGATTCAAGACCTCAACTGGAGATGCTGAGCAGGACATTCTAAAGTCAGTCGATTTAATCTTTAGCAACGCTAGAGTTTCCGGTAACGAGTCATTGGCTCTAATCCTACCAGCAACACACAAGTCGGCTATGAACAGCACAACCCTTTACGGAAATGTTGTCCAGTCCCTTGCTGAGCGTCTTGGCGGTCAAATCAACCTAAAGGTCTATTACACTCGTGATTCGGATTTCTCCGCAACAGGACTTCTTTTGGTTCCTGGTGCAGAAACAGCTGAAATGTTCACATACAACGGACCTGGTGTTACCGAGACAGAATTGACTCGATTGCCTGGTGTCGGATTCGATTACCTACTTACTTCCTACATGGGCGTAGTTATCCACCAACACGATGACGGCGCAGCATCCGGTAAGAACAATCGAATTGTTAAAATCACCGGTATTTGAGGTGATTTAGTATGGCTCGTAACAACACCGTAACCGCTACATTCGACATGGCCTCAGGCGATAGCGCAAGTGGATTTACAGAATCATGCTCGGCAGCCTTTACATCGGGTGACGCAGTTAAGATTTCAGGAACAATTTCCCATAGTAGCCCAGTCGTCTATGATGTTGATACCTACGGTATGGCACAAGCAGACGGTGTATATTTTGAGAACCGTGATGCAACAAACTTCGTTACTTTGATTTTGAATGACTCCGGTGCAAGCGCACTTTCAACATTGAAGATTGCCCCAAATGGCGTTTTCATGGTTAGAGTTGATGATGCACAAACCGCTATCAACCAAGTTTCCATTCAAGCAGATACCGCCCCATGTGAGTTTATCCTTTGCCTTGCGGAGTGATATACATGTCACGGACAAGAACAGACTTGGCTCGATTACAAGCCATGTGCAAAGACTTCAATAAAGTTTCCCCTAAAGAATGGCCGGAAGGTCTTATTGGTGTCGGTCCAGACATGAGAGCATGGGTAAGGTCACAAGATGATTTACCTGCAACAAAGCCAAAGAAGAGTAGTGAAGATAATGGCAATAAGCAAAAGAGCAAACCTATTAAAAAGAGCGACGAGTGAAGGAATACCAACATTCGGTAATCCTAATACCACCGAACTTCAACATCGTTTAGATAACTGGCAATCTGGCCCAGGTTGGGTTGTCCGTAGGCTTTACCAAAAAGCACTACCAGAATGGGCGGGAGATATACCCCACACAAAAACCCTTTGGTTACCAAACAACTCCTTTGCTCGCAAACTAATGCGAACAGGCCGTATAGTTTTAATAACCAGAACTAATGAGCCACCTGAAGGCGCAGTCGTAGTCGATAGCGCACCGAGTGTGGAGGAAGAAGAATGACAGTCACTACCGATAATATCCGTGACCTTTTGAATAGGCCTCGTGGACTAAACAACGCTACAATTACTGAATATATTAGTATGCGCACCGAAGAAGTCAACAAAAAAGCACGAAGTACCGAGTATTTAGCCTCGGATTCCGCAAATGCTGTTACCGACGCACAGAAAGAAACAGCAATAAAGGCATTGGTTTGTATGGATTGTCTTTTGGTGCTAGTAAATACCGTTGCTACCTTTTATCCCCTTGATGAACAAAAAGCAATTGACCAAAGGTTCCAAGAACAATTAAAATCATTTACAAAAAGGTCTGACGAATTATTGAGTATGGTTGCAGGAAAGGGTGGGACTGCGTTTGTTATCGACTCAACTAATTCCCGACAACCTACTAATAGTAACGAGTCCGATGTAATACGAAACTCGCTCCGTGAAACTAGCCCATACGAGTGATGTTATATGGCAATACTAAACTGGGTAGGTTCAGTAAGTACCGACTCTACTAATGTGGCTAATTGGGTCGATGTAGGTACTGGTTCAGCCCCAACTTCTATTGCCGCAACCGACACGCTTGAGTTTAAAGGTGCTGTTGCAGCTGGTGATTGTTTAATAGGTCAATCTAGTTTGGGATTACTAATTACCGATGAAGAGTTTGCTAGAACATACAAGCTTATATTTGGCGTAGGTACTTTACAACTTATGCAACTAACATTAGCCCACGAACAAAAAATACAATTTACACAAAGTAGCACAGCAATAACCTTTGCCGGTACACACCCTACGGGTGCGCCATACTACAACCACCCAGTTATTTTTTATGGTGATGTAGACTATGTTTCATCTGGGTATGCAAAAACAACTGTGTCGTTTATCCTAAACAATGGTAACGGTGCAGCAGCATATCTAACGGATGGCGAATTACCAAATGTTACACTAAATAACAAGTTTACCTTCAATCGCTCGGCTGATGTTGATGGAGCATCATTACCAGCAGCTCTTAGAGCATATGCTGAATCCAATTGTTGCAAGTTAACTATTGGCTCAACTGCAACATTCGATAATACTCCTATAACATATAGCGATACCCAAAAACATATTCGAGTTACCGGAGACGGGTCATCATCTGGCCAGCACTTTGCTTGTGCTGCCGCAATATGTGATTTTAGCAACGCAAAACTTACAATTGATGCTAAAAACTCACAACAAATGCCATGCACAAACGATACAACTAACTTCGGAACGACAACCGACTTCATTGCACTACTAGAAGATGTAGTAGTAGGTAATTTCTCAGGAAATGCTAATAAGAACATTATTCCCGAAGGCTTAACATTAGAGTGCGCATCTCTAGAAATCCAATCCGGCTCATATTTGTACGGTGGAGGCACAAACCTACAAACAGGTGCTAAATCCCACATACATGTTATAGAAAAACCAACAATTAGAGGTACATGGAACTTTGAGGAAACGGCAAATGGCATTTATTCATCTATTGGTGGTGTATCTTCCGCATCTATACACACACTAAAGTCCGACACCGTTCATATATTGGGTAAATTGACCGTTGACGGCCTAATTGACCCAACAGGATTAGAACTGACCCCAGTCGGTTCAAATCCAGGCGGAGTAGCCAACAACACACTTTGGCTTGATAGTACGGATAGTAACAAACTAAAACTAGGCTCTAGTGAAGTTAGCGGTGGTGGTTCCGGTGACATAACCGGAGTGACAATAACTACCGATAGTGGCGGCGGTTCAAAGGCCGAAGATACAGGAGGGTCAGCAGACTTTTCCATATTGGGTGCAACAGGTGTAGGCGTAACAAACAGTGGTGCTACAATCACAGCCGTTGCCGTTCCCGCAGAAATAGACCACGACTCACTACAAAACTTTGTAGCAGCAGAACATGTTGATTGGGCCGGTGCAAGCGCAGGGACAATACATGCAAGTAACTACACTGATACAAATACTCAATTAAGTAACGCTCAAGTGAGAACAGCCGTTGAAGCGGCTACCGATTCAAATGTATTTACAGACGCAGACCATACAAAACTAAATGGTGTCGAAGCAAGTGCTGATGTTACGGATTCAAGAATCTTACAATCAGAAGAGTGGGGTGATGATAACGCCGTTGGTTGGTGGACTTTTGCAGTAATCAAAGGGCGAGATGCGGTAGGTAATGGCCAAAGAGGACAAGCACAATTTTACATTCAAGAAACAGATTCGTCAAGACACAGAACAGCAAGAATAGAAGTAGGACATCATTTTGGAAGAGCAGGAGCAAACTTTATTACTTTATTAGGCGCATCTGGATATGGTAATGAATTAAGTTTTACCGACTTTAGAATTAAAAACGCAGATACCTACGATGGTGCAGCATTACAGATTTATATTTCTAACGCTACTAACAACCTAGAAGCCCACATGATGATGAACCTAGGTGCTTCCTATGGTTGGACTTTACTTGATACTATACTTGCCGATTCTAATACTTCCGGTCATAATGCCATTCTTGGTTTTGCGGCTGGCTCTTTTGCTAATTTTGCTGATAGTTTTAGCGTTGATAAAACCTTAGACATAGAAGAAACAGGAATAGTTGATGCTAATGACGGAGGTGGTATAGCAACAACAGGTGGTTTAGCGGTTGATGGAGCCGCAAGAATTACAGGTAATATCACAGCAGGTGGTACAGTCGATGGAAGAGATTTAGCGACTGATGGAAGTAAGTTAGACGGTATCGAAGCAAGTGCCGATGTGACAGACGCAACTAATGTAACTGCGGCTGGCGCACTGATGGATAGTGAATGTACTAATCTTGCGGCAGTAAAAGCATTTGATGGTGACGCAACCGCTAGTAATTGTTTATGGAATGACATAAGCGCAGATGTTAGCGCAAGTGGAATAAATACTAATGTATTGATAAATAATTGGGAATACACAAGCGGTAGTACCGCTTTGCGTGATGCTATGTCGAGTGGTATATTTACATGTACTTCTGCACTTGCTGGAAAATATATTGTTATAGCAAAAATACAATTCAAACCAAATGGTCTTACCGATGGCACAAGAAACCATAAATTACAGATACTTGCCTATCGGCGTGATGGTGGAGGCGACCCCGACGGCCAAACTTTAGTTAATTTTGCTCGTCATATGAATGCTAATTATTTTGGAGGATATATCCTTGAAACAACATTTACAGTCGATTTAGCGAATACTGATACCTTCGGTATTTATGGCAGAATAGCGACATCATCCGGTAGTGGTACTTGGAAAATAGCAAGCGGGTCAAACGCCATGACTTCTTTGACATTTATTAAAATAGCGTGATAATTATGTGTAGTGATTGTAGTAATTTATTTGATGTAATGCAAACGCATTATGATGCAGAATTAAGAACAGATACTAACCTTCTATTCCAAATAGGTACTATATTTAGGGTACACTTAAAAAATTGGCCGACTGAAGTTAGTGCGGCCCCGACGATGGAAGAATTAAACAATCAAATAGGTGGTTAAAGTGACAAGATGCAATTTACTAGATACATGGTTTGATGCAAAGTCTAACGAGTTAGATTTAGCGGAAAAGAAAGAAAAGAAAGATTTGATTACAGGTGAAAAAAATGAGTAAAAAGAGATTAGGAAAGATAGTATTTGTCCCCGCCGAAAGGTGTTTCGCAAACATACTAATAGAAGAGACCCCTTATGGGTACAAACTTTATAGGAGCGATACCGCTAGTCATTTCACAGTCATACCTCACTCGTTGATGAGGGCGATTGAATATAAAGATTAGGTGATACTATGGAAACAGAAATGATTATGCTATATGTTGCTATTGCAGCTGGTTTAGGATTGGGTGCATATAAAGCATACAAGAAACTAATGGCCGATGGAAAGATTACACTAGACGAAGTAATTGACTTAGCCGAAGATTTAGTGGGTGCTGCTAAAACACTACCTTCCCTTTCTTCACTAAAGAAAATGAAGAAAGCAGATTTAGTCGCTTTGTGTGATGAAAACGGTTTAGAAGTTAAAGGTACTAAAGCAGAACTTTTGGCTAGAATCGAAGAAATAAAAGAAGTTGTTGAGTGAAATGGTTAGCGAAGAACAGTTTGAATCCCTTGACGAAAGGGTACGATTGCTTGAACAAGCAGTTTTTGAATTATCTGTAATGGCTAAGTATTTGAAATACGCTTTCTTTGCTATGGTTGCTTCACTTGGAATTGATGTTGGCGGGTTGATGTAAAGTGGTTTATTATTGCACCGAATCTGACGCTGGCTCTAGATTAGGGCTAGACTCCGCTCAACGAACACGAGCAGGAAGCAGATTAACAAGTGCAATACGCAGGGCTACAATAGACATAGACCAGGAGTTTGTTCAATATGGAAGAACAACACCTAGTCGTGAAATAGGTGAAACCACATTAGACGGTGCAATAGCCGCCGGTGCTACAACCATTGTTTTAACAAGCGGTACAGATTTTGCGTCAGCAGGTAATGGTAACATTGACGGTGATTCTTTCGCTTGGACTGGCAAATCCACACACACACTTACAGGAGTCACTGGAGTTTCTTTTGACCATGCAGACGATGTACCCGTACAAGAAGGTGAAATGGCACATATCCTCCGTGAAGTATGTGCCGACCTAGCAGCCGCCTACTATCTTGAAGATGAATCCGTTTTCCAATCGGGTGTAGAGTATGAAAAAGGTGGAATGCGCTCCAATGTGCTTCGTCAGCGTGGTCTTGATAACCTTCGCCGTCTAGCACATATGGGGAGTGTCGATTGATGGATGTTAATGCTAATTTTCACATCGAGCTTATTCTAATGCACGATGATTTAGAGGCTTTTTGGGGTAGTCCAATTTTAACGCCTATCGAAAAAGGTTACCCACCATTGTATAACGATATGGTTTATTGGGTGTTGTTTGCCGATAATGTAGCCATAGCATACACATCATCCCTAATGATGCACGATAGACGCTTTGTATTGGTAGGGAACACCTATGTACGCAAAGAATGGCGTAGCAAAGGTTTGCACACACACCTACTAAAAGAACGCAACAAATCCGAACATATGGATGGTATAACAAAGGTAACCGTTTTGAATCCAATAGAAGAATCCCAAATGAAAAATCTTGTAAAGGTAGTTGAAAAACTAAACTATACTAGAGTAGAGTCATATGGTGATGCCTCGGATATTATGACATACCAAGAATACACTAAGTTATATTTACCAAGTCAACAAATATGGAGGCTTGACTAATGGGTAAAGGCTCAACCCGTATGGGTGGTTCTGGTGGTTGGGAGACTAGAGCGAGTTGGGATTCTAATGGTAAAGGCATGGGCTTTGGCATGCGAATGAATAAACTCCAATTAACCCAATACATGCAAAGCATCAAGCATAAACTAAAGCATGACCTTAAAGATTTAATTCACGATGTTATGCGTGATGCTGCTGATGATGCAAAGTTTGATGGTCTTTCCCTTTCTTCTAGTTTAAAAAACGAAGCCTACGGTATTATTTCTGACGCAATAGATGTAAGGGATATTGAACACGGACAATACGCTGGCTCTAGAATGTATGTTGCCCCAGAACCATTAGGTCCTCGTCGTGACGATGGTGGTGGTAGCGGTGTTGATTTAGCAGTGCTTTATTCACAGCAAAAGGGGCCGTGGGATTATGGCTTTGATATGAAGAAAAAAGAAAAGAAGGTTGTTTGGAACACAGCTTCATTTAGAGGTTCGTCACGCTTTGCTAAGTTCCCTATTTTACAAAAAGCAGGGAGACCATTCCAATTTCCAGGCATTGGTGGCTCTAGTCCAATCAAGCGTTATGACTTCATAGGCATAGCCGAAAAGTATTTTGATGTTCACTTCGAACCAAGAATGAATGCGTTTTTAAGAAAGAAGTTAGAATATAATGCAAGGTGATTAAATGGTAGTAGCAGATAAAACAATGTTTTGGCAACTTAGAATGGAAGGGACAGACCCTGCTGTTCAGAATGGGAATGAATTAATAGCATGGAGTAAAACCGGCTCGGGCGGTAGTACGAGTGATGGTGCGTGGGTAGTTACCGACCAAACAATGACTAATAGCCCCGCATCAGGAAAGGTAGCATATACACTTTGGGCTATGATTAAATATAATACAACGCCTGCAACTGACCATGTTTTAATGAAACTTGACAATGGCACAAAAACTGTTAGTGTTAAAGCCAACGGTGATGACGGTCTAAAGCTCGTAGGTGCTACCACGACAACATTTAGTGGGTTAGACTTAAAAAACGAATTGACTATCATAAGATTAACTATGGATTCTAGCGGTAACGCAAAGTTATATCGCCATGAAATCATCGAAGATGATGATGCTGTATCGGCCTACATAAGTGTTGCTGGTGCATCAGGCTCTAGTCGTAGTATCGAGTGGGGAAATACGAATGGTTCAGTGGATTGGTACAATGTTTATGCGTCAACTGATGGGGCATTTTCACCAGATGAAATGGCTCCTAGTCCCTTTGTCACAGATACGCTACATAGGGGTGGTCTAAAAATGGTAGAGATACTACAAAACTCCACAAGACCATATCTAACAATGGTTGATTCGTCATCCATCAAGTATGGTTATGACATAAGCACATCAATGATAAGTAGGATAGCCGCTCCATCTATACATGTAGTAATTAAATCGGTTACATCAAATGAAATTAGTGCGCTTGGTGGTCATAGAATAGATGATATGAGCCAAGTAGAGGTATTTATGTTAACACGAGGCACTAACTATGCTAACGCATATCGTTATTGCATGAATCTAGCCGGTGATGTGTTCGATGAGATAATGACTAATCTAGGTCTTGATTTTAACAAAGATGCTATTCTAGGTTACGAGTTAACTTTAGACACAAAATTAGATGATGATGAAACAGTTTGTGTTCACCAACTCAGGTTTGATTTACTAAGACGCATTCCTTTACAGCGTAGGTGAGTTCATATACTCGCTCAATAATAGGAGACATTAACTAAGGGTTGTTATTATGGGTTACACAATAGGAACAGGCAATCGTGGTGTCTTACTGCGTCAACAAACATCATTCGGAACAGTAGGAAGCGGCTCACAATTCTATGGATTAATAGATGACGAGTCATTTCAAACAGTTTTCGATGTAAATACACGCTCGGACATGACACGATATGGGGCAACAAAGACAAAAACTGGAAAAAGATATGGTGAAGGTTCTATTAATATGGCCCTCGATGATTCCGGTTTCGCTGCTTTAGTATTAAAAGGTATTTTTCCTAAGGTAGCCACAACAGGTTCGGGAGACCCATACACACACGCAATGACCGAAATCACACATAATGAAGGTCGTGCTGCAGCAACAGCATTCCCCACATACCAAATAATTGTTATGCGTGATGAAAAGGAACACTCCTACACATCCCTAAGCATTAACCGTGTTTCTATTAAAGGAGCGGTTGGTGAATATGTAATGATGGGCGTTGATTTCGTAGGTAAAGCCGAAGGTGAAGATTCCGTTTCATCCCCAGCAGCACTAGCGGCTGAAGCGGGTGCAACCGTACCTGATGCTGGAGAACCAGTACACTTCCAATCCGCAGAAGTCAAGTTTAAGTCATCTGCTAAATCAACAATCGTAAAGTCAGTTGACATCGAGTTTAATCTAAACCGTGATGTTGACGCATCTTTCGCACTTGGTAGCGATACATGTGTTCGTGAAGCACCACCACAACTCCGTGAAATTACAGGAACAGTTGAGTTTATTAACCCAGTCCACTCCACTAGCCTAAACGAACCACTTTATGAAAACATAATTGATGGTGGAGCAAACACCGTATATCAACCAGGTTCCAGTAACCCAGCAATTACACTTGTTTTCTCAGCAACAGGAGCACACACTACTACCATTAAACTTTACAATGTTCAGTGGGATGCACCATCAAGCAATGTATCTGGTCGTGACACACAAACAATGTCTCTAGGTTTCACCGCACTATTCGATGAAACAAAGAAGGCTATGGCAACTTGTGATGTAATAAACGCAACCGCCACCATTTGAGGTGATTAAATGTCACACACCATTACCGACATTACCAAACTCACAGTTACTGAAGTTCGTGGGGATTTGGGTACTATTGACGCAGCCCTTCAAACTGCGCTACGAGCACTTGCTAATGGTGATAAAATTATCTCCATTGACATGATTCGTAACAGAACATCAAATCTAGTTACTGCATACATCACATTCGAGGACCAGTGATGGGGAATACTAGAGCGAGCATTCATATACTCCAGCGCAAGTAAGGACAAATAACAGAGGAATTATTATGGCATATGGAAGTCCCCAATCTAACAAATACCTTAACAATCTTATTAGAACAGAACACATCAATGATGCTAACATTACTACTGCTAAGTTAGCAAACGATGCAGTTACAGATGCTAAAACCGCAACTTCTATCGAGAAAACTCTAAAGTTTAGTTATTCTTTTGATGTTAATGGCGGAGATACTGCGGCTAAAGTATTAGCAGCAGACTTGGCTGGTACTGCTCAACAATTACCTTCTGGCGCAATCCTAAAGTGTTTTTATCTTGATATAGATTTAGCATTTGCTTCAAGCGGCTCCGCTACTATTATGTTAGGACATACCGGAGTTACAGATTCAATTATGGCTGCTACTGCATTCGACAACGCTGCGCTCACTGCGGCTACTATTGGATGGGAGTTATGCGCTAAGGGTACAAAACTACCTGCTGCTAAGAATTTACTTTTCACAATTGCTGGTGCTGCTCTAACTGGTGGCGAAGCAAGCATCTATATTACATACCAAGAAACAATTGCTTGAGGTGTTTTAGATGGATGAGTGGACTGAACCGGATGGTACAGTGTACCGTCTTAAAGAAAATGGTGATTACGAAGTAATACCACCAAAAAAAGAGAAGAAAGAAAAGAAGAGTGTGAAGAAAAGTGCCAGTACTAAAAAAGGAAATTGAATTAGGAGACGGAACAAAGGTTTGGGTTCGCCAAGCCTCGGGTCTTGAAAAAATTAAAATCGAAAGCATCCAAGCGAAAGCGGTACGCAAATGCCGTGATTTCGGAAGCCCCGAAGATTGGACTATCGAGCAAAACGAAATCTTTTTATCCCATATAGAAGAACTTGGTGCTTCACTAGAAGACCAAATGACATCGTGGGTTCCTAACTGTATTTTAGAAGAAGATTTTGATTTAAACTCATTAACTTCAGAAGAAATGCGTACTATTCTCGGATTTGTCCGTGGCGATGACCCAGAGGGCGCAATCCCTTTGGACTCTTCCCCCGAGTAGCACCATTACTAGCAAGTGCTTTCAAGGGGGTTCTTCCCTCGGACTTATACGAGAAGTATCACGGTATAGGGGGATTGCACAGACTAGAGTTAGATGTTGAAATTGCTAGTGAGGTTTCGAGACAAATCTCAGACGCAACTTCTAAAGGTAAGTCTAACTCATCATCCAATATCAAAGGTGTTATTGCTCGTCGCAACCAAGCGAGGAAAGCGGCTAAAAATAACTCTATATCGGAAAGTGATGCAATACAAATGCTGGCGGACTTTGAAAATCAATAGGGGGTGTTAATATGGCAATGGTAAGTGGCCCAAGGGTATTCTTCGACATCATAGGAACATTCCAAGCGGCTCGCCTTATCAAAGATGTTGACGCACAAATGGCGGTTGTCGAATCGCTAATGCTTGATGCAGTGGATGGTGTTAGACAATCCCTAATGGGTATTGGAGAAACAATTAGTGGTATAGTTGACCAAATACTACCTTTAGGTATAGCACTTTCCGAAGCGACTATCGAGTTCGAGAAGTTTGCCGGTCAAAACAAAGAATTAGCAGCGGAAATTATCGACACCGGTGCGGCATTTGGATTTACTGCTGAACAAGCACTATCCGCTGGTTCCCGAATGGCACAGTTGTCTGCGGTAGTTGGTGAAGCGGCTACTGCTACTGCTACCGAGTTAGGTCAGCAATTTGCTTTGATTTCCGGTATGGGTACAGAAGAAGCAATGCAGCGTATGATTAACTTACAACAGCAAACCGGCTTCATGTATGGTGATTTGACGGCTAAACAATTCAAGTTACTTGATGCGGAAAACCAAAGAAAAACTGTAATGGGTAATACATTAGAGATTTTAGACCAACTAAACACTGTTGAGAACCGTTCCGCAGCCAACTTAAAGCAAATTACATTCGTTATGAATCAATTCGCTGCCCAAGCCCACCAAACAGGCGAATCAATGGCAATGATGGCCGCTATGTCGGCTACATTGATTGAAGCAGGTGAAGAACAGGGTAAAGCCGGTAGAGCATTGCGTATGATATACGCTAGATTAGGTTCTAACATACAAAATAACAACGATTTACTAAAGCAGTTTGGTATTGAAACCAAAAACGCATCAGGCGCATTACGCCCAATGTCTGAAATAGTTTTAGAGTTAGCAGATGTTTTCCCACGATTAACTGCTGAGCAAAGACAAAACATTGTTCAGACCGTTGCTGGTAACGACCACTATGTTAGATTCGTAAAGTTAATTCAAAACTCGAGTAGAATGACCGAGTTGCACGAAGATGCGATAAACAATCAAGCAACCGCACAAGAAGAAGTTAACCGTGTTACTGATGACGCATCAACCCTGTATAAAGAAGCACTTGCTGACTTAGAACATGTGCAAGCACAAATGGGTCAGGGATTGCTTCCCACAATGACCGAGTTCGTTAAGTTCCAAACAAAAATCAATACCGCATTTATGGAATTATCAACAATACCTATGTTCGGTAAGATGGGTGTATTTGTTATTCAAATGCAAAACTACTTAGGTGCATTTGGTAAAGTATTTGATATGATGATGCAAATAAAATCGGTTTCCATTGCTATGAAAACATACAATGCGGTTTTACGAGCAGTTGGTGGCGAAGAACTTATTCGTACAGACAATCTTAAAAATGCAAAAAACCTTAGTATGGCAGGATTATCTATACAACAAGAACAACTTGTTGTAGCAAATCTGATAAACGGTAAGCAAATGGAATATAACGAGTTGCTAGAAATACAAGGCGTTAAAATTGATATGGCTGACCAGAAACGAATTGGTATTGCTAATAGAGAACAAATACTTAATGATTTGGTTCACGAAAGAAATGTTTTGCTAGACAGACAAGTAAATAGACGAACAGAACTAGCCGCTTTACAAATAACTGCAACCGCAATGGCTGAGGGAGAAAGAAACGCAATCCGCACATTAATAGTTATGAATAAAACATTAACCGATACTCAAAGAATGCGGTTAAATGAAAATATAACTGCGGTTGAAAAACAACTTACAAAAGAACACCAACTAGCGGTTACCTTAGAAAGAAAAATACATGCTCGCTCCAGACACTACGAGTCCACTAAAGAGAAAAATAGAATACAATTAAAAGAAACAGAAGCAAGCATTAACAAGGGTGAATCTGAATTAGCGGTGTTAAAAAGAATCCGAATAGAGGATGAACTTGGTATTCTTGCAAAGGAAGAAATGATTAGTGTTGATGCTAGAGCAGCAATGCTTAATGAAGAAATAATTATGCAAATGGAATCTTTAGGCATGGAAAAGAAAGAACTTATGTTCCTTACCATTGCCGAAATAGAAGCAATAGCAGCACTCACAGCAGTGAGGGGCGGTTTAAGTGAAGCCGAAGCGATTGCACTTTTCCAGAAAAAGATGTTAATAATCGAAGAAAGAAAGTTACTTACCGGTGTTGAAACACAAACCGTTGCGATACATAGAATGAGTGCCGCATACAATGGTCTAGGAATGATGGCTGGGGTGCTTTCTATGGCCGTTGGTACATTAGGTCACCACATAGGACTAACTGATGATGCTAACGAATCTATGCGTATATCCATGATTTTGATGACCATGAGTATGATACCGGCAATCATCCAAATGGGTATAATGACTGCTCAAATGATGGGTATTAAGACTATGGCTGATTTGGCTGCATTTTCTATTATGGGAATGAACGCAGCATTAAGCGTAACATTAGTATTAACAGGCGTAGGTGCAGCATTAGTTTTAACCGCTTTAGCAATTGGGTCATTAGTCCAAGAATCAACCGAAGCAATAGTAGCCGTCGATGGCATGAATGCTTCATTAGCCGCAACTGGACAATTACTTGCTGATATGTCTTTAGAGGAATCACAATCGTATGTAGTTCCCGATGCGATTGCAGCATCTGGTGTAGGCATGACTAAATCAATTGACCTAACAACAATGTCATTAACGGAGTTTAATGAAGCTCTTACAGTTACCGGCATGGCAATGGATGAGCTTGCAGAGGACCAAGCAATATATGCTGTTGATGACCCGTTTTACTCGATGATTCAAAACGACATTAACGCATTAGTAGAGTTTGAAAATATATTAAAACAAGGTGCTATTGCAGAGTTCGGCGAACAAATAAAAGGTCTAAGCGATGAGCAAAAAATCTCAAAAACTTTAGATGCACTAAATAACGGAATGATTACTGGCCCGAATGTATATGCTCCACAAGATGCTGGTTTTTATGGTGAAGGTTTTGACCTAGCAAGATACAATAAGAGGGTAAAAACAGGAACAAAACAGGTAGAGGTCACAGGCCAATCTCCGGTTACTGATATGCCTGGAGGTCAGGCTGAAAGAACAAAACAATATAAAACAGTTAATGTTTATGAAGACCAAGAACAAATAATTGAAACTACTGAAGAATTACTAGAAGCACTTAATAATGGTACTATTAAAATGAGTGACCTAACCGATAGAGGTCGCGAGTTCTTTTTACAAATGGGTAATAATGCTGTAATGGCAGCCGACACATTTTACGCAAATGGCGGTGTTATAGATGGTATCGACGCAGCAGGAGACGGATTCACTACCGCCGAAGAAAAAATGCGCTCTTTTGCTAGCGCACGAGAAGAATTATTCTTTGGTGGCAAATCCTCTAACCTAACCGGCGACATGATGAAGCAGGTTATTAACAAAGGCGTAGAGAACTTATATTCCAATGTCGAGTTAGTTATGACAAATAACTTTAACGGCATAACAATAGGAGATGCAATAGAACAAGTGACAAGTGGCGTTATGAGTCAGTTGGTACAAGCAGGTGTACCACTAAATAGTGCCGGAGTATAGTGGAAGTGAAGTAAATGACAAGGAAAATTACAGATAAATATGTGGCTTGGATTAGTGGTTACTATGATGACTTTAATGGCTCGCAATGTATTGCCGATGATAAAAATAGCGTTGACTCTTTTACAATAGACCACACACTATCCCACGCAGGCAACACAATTAATGGTGAAGCCGTATTAAATCCTACATACCGATATTCGGTAATCGAAAGACAAAGTTTTGCCGCACAAGCAGGTGGCGGTTCACACCTTACTAATTATTATCCCGTTGATACATCTTATGGAAAATCAGAGATGGGCGGGGAATTGCATAACAACGGCGTACACGAGTATATTACAAAGGACACCATTAGATTAGGTGGTGGTGAAAATTGGGAAGGTAGAGCCACATCTCGCTCCCCACAATCCTTTTTCCATCAAAATAGGGCTACAACAGCCACAACAACTAATGCTATGACCGGTGCTACTAGCGCAGATGGCTACATGATGGTAAATAACCCATATAGAACCGGTACTAAATACTATTATCCAATAGACAACGATGGCTCATACGGAAGAAGTGACATCAAAGATTACAGCGCAACTAGCGGTAGTAATAAACATAGCCAAGCTGGAAATCAAATTGATATTTCGGCTGGTGCATCTAGTGGCGCATCAATAAAACAGGTACTTCGTCGTGAAGCATATATGACCGGCATGTTCCAATGGCAATCCTTTGCACGAGAAAATGCAAACCTAACGCATAGAGAAGGTATTGGTGTCCCAATAACTTCTTTGGGTGGAAAGCCGTTTATGGTATTAGATACTAAATGGTTTTGTGAAAAGGCATTTAGAACATTTGCGACTCATGGCGAACAAACCCTCATGCTTTACGATGGAACTCTAAACGCTATGGGAAATAAAGATAGATTTCACATTAGATTGTGCGCCCAAAGTTTTTCTGGGCTAGAGACTACCGGCTCTTTTGATGATGCAAATGTAAAAACAAAATCCCCACTAAACTATCTTAGTATAGGATTTGACTCGGAAACTACAACCTTTGCTTCAACCGGCGTAACCAAGACCGCAGACGGTAGTGCAAGCAACCCAGCAATCAAGATAGAGATTGATTGGTCAACAATCTATACCAATTTAGCACACGCTCTTTACAACAAAACCGAAACCGTTTATAGCAAACCAGCCGGTTTAGTTAGTACAGACGCTATTGAAATGGAAGATATGTGGGTCGATTTTGATGTAGTAATGGATTTCACTAATCAATCATACCAACTCTTTGTCAACGGAACCGCAAGTGGGGCTGTAACGGCATTCACAGCATCCCCCGATAGTTCTGCTTGGACTCCATCGCAATTTTACGGTTGGAAGTTATCTTGCTTGGGTAGAGATTTTGACGACGGCCACACTCAAAACAATACCAATGTGTACGCATGGCAACAAATTATTATGGTTGACAGGGTTGCATTCGGAAGAAATGTAACACACCATCTCGGAAAAACCGCTAGTGCTGGTGGTGGTGCTCCAGCAATTGCTACTCTTGATACTGCATACCCAAGTGGTCACTCAGGTACACCGGTACTTACTACTATGTCATACAATATGGCATCTAACAGTTTCTCGGATTTATCAGTAGAGATTAGTGATGATGCAAATAATCTTGACATATACCCACTAATAAGTGGTGGGGGTTCAGCAGAATATCTGTTTATGATAGCAAGAAATAATGACGATAGATTCATAATGTCAGGTAATATAAACAGCGTTAGGGTAAGACAAATTGCTAAACAACAAAACAAAACGGTAAGCATTTCATGCACCGACCCCGCTAAATTATTAGATAGACAAATACCAACTTGGGATATTGGTCAAGGATTATTTAGTGACGACACGGATAAATCAATCGCCAAAAGGGGTTCTGCCGAGGCATTATCCGATGCCCTTTACTTTGGTGCAGTAAGACTAAGTCTTCACGATGACTCGATTGGGTTTGAAAAGTATTCATCGGCTAGTGCTTCATCACTAGACTATTTAGAAAAGAAAGACCAACGAACAACATTACATTCAGCTCACCCCATTCAATTGTATAATAACGAAGACGCATCTGCACCTAACGATGTAGAGTTAAATTGGCTTTACAAAAGGTCACAAGTACAATTCCCTTTGCAGAATGCCGATGGCTCATTAGTTTCTAGCAAAACAGGTGTATATATGCCTTCACATGGTCTTGCCGCAACAGATACGGTTAATATCTATGGTACTGCCGATAATAAAACATCAATAGATGGAACAAACAAGTTAGTGGATGCCGTCACCTTTGATAGCGATGGAAACATATTTTCCGTAGCAGGTGGGCCGCCTTCTGCAAATGCTACTACAACATATGCAAAACGATTTAATTTTGCTGATTCAACTACACACTATGCCGCATTTTTACTAGATGCTGGTTCATTTACTACCGTTCCAGATAATCTCGAGTTAGGCCACATTACATTTAATAAAACCGGAACTTACATTAGTGGTATAAGTAACGATGTCTATACCTTGTATGGCATAGAAAAGGAAACAAATAGTGCAGGTACAGGTTTTGATTTCTATGTTTTTACCGATGTCCCTTGGGCTAAAGTTAATTCATCAACAACACATACCGGTCTAAGTGCATTTGTTGCTGGGGCAGGGCCGTGGAATGTTTATTGGGATTACGGATATTTTGACTTACATACTACTTCTAGTGGTACTACCTTTAATACAGACGGCGACTTTGCTTTGGTAAAGAATCGTGTCAACCATGCTATGTGGATGCGAGATTTACCTAAATCAAATTGGTTTAAAAAGATGTTTGGTAAAATTAGTCAAACCGCAGCTGCAAGCGGACTAACTACTACAAATCCTGCAATACCATCATCAACCCAAGTTACTACCGATATAACACATACCTCGGATTTAGAAACAACTCTAGATGCTGGAGGTGTTGCCGAACTCATAACCTCCTCCGGTGTCGTTGACTCTTTTTGTTTTTCCGGTGCAACTCAAGCAGGTGGTAAAATTAGATTAGACGGATGTAAGTTCATTTCACTAAACCACGCCGTAGGAACAAGCATTAGAATCAGAACCATAAGCGACGATTATAAACACATATGGGTTCTTTGGGCTGATATGAGAAACAACGGCGAAGCAAATGCCGATGGACACATAAGAAAAAATAGTTTTGGTCTTTTACACCCTACACCAGATAACTATTCACTAACCCTTCAATACACCGACCAAGAAGATATTGATGGTGTTGCTATAAATTACATTGATTTGGGAATAGGTATGGATTGTGATATATGGGAGTGTGATGCCGAAATAGAACCGTATAGTGGCAATTCATGGTCATCGCTAGGTTCCGATGCACTAGGGGATGCAGCGCATCAAAACTGGGAGGATAAAGCCGGTGCATTTTTAATAATAGATTTCTCTAAGTTTTTCAATCTAAACACCGAATCAAATGGTGGAAAGATAGGTCAATTGTCTGGTGGTCGCAAAACACTAGGAGACCTTGTTATCGAAACGGAAGGTCACCCCGCACTAATAGATGATTATTGGCAAGAAGCAGCAGCATCACCCAAGACGGTTCGTAGTGGCGACTTATCTAATCACCCGAATTGGTACAACTTTTTCAGTGCCGGTTCTAATATGTCTTCGACTACATATGCGGCTGGCTCAACAGCAATAGTGCTTGATGATACATCGGAGTTCCCATCACAAGGAATAGGCATGGTTGAAGTAGAAAGAACATCAGGTAATACTAATACCCAAGAAAGAAACTTATTGTTTTACTATTGGGGGGCAAATAACACTTCGACAAATACCCTAAGCAACATTAGTCTGTTTGACTTAGATGAAACACAACTAACACTAGCAGAAATAAAATCTCGGTTGTTTGCGTATTGGAGGCGCAAAACACAATCAGGCAGTTCTGTTGATGGAATCCCATTCACCTTAAAGTATAATGACTCGATTAACAATATCACTGATGGTTACGATAAAATAGTATTTTACTCGGGAATATCAGCACCACTAGCACTAAGATTCCAATTGGGACTAAACGGATTTATTGAAAGTAGAGAAGGACATACATTCTACTCGCACGACAAATTGCGAGCATTGGGTGTATTAGCAAACAGCGAAACGCACCTAAGTCAATTTACAATGCCAATTACCTTTAGCATAAAGAATTGTCCTATTACTAGAAGAATGACTACAACACAAACAACCGTTGATGGTAGTACTCGTGCATACACCGCAACTTCAGGAGGTGTGTTAGATTGGGATAGTTACGGTGGAATATCCGATGCTAGAGGAAAAAGTGTGTTAGCAATTCTAACAGATATGGGCGATACAACAAAGGTCGGAAGTGAAAACTCTACAACTATTTTTACCTATGTTACTGGTAGAGATGGGCGATTAGATTTCCGACCAGCATATTCATCCGGTCATGTATTTACACGAGACAACCTTAGAATATCTGACATAGTTGGTTCACCTACTGCTGCTGTTTCAAATGTAAGAATTTTTTATAATAATGGTTCCTCGTTTGTGGATTACCCAACCGCAAGTAAAGGAACAGAACTAAGATGGAAAATGTTAGAGTTACCTAATGTAGTATCTCATCGTGAGGCACTAGCAATAGCAAAATCAACATACGAAAAGAGTAAAGTTTCACCTCTAAGAATTACCGCTTCACCAACTATTCAGTCAACCGAATCCGACCTTATGTTATTTGGTGCTAGACACGGCTATATCCAAGACCCTGCACTTAGAAGTGTAAATACCCCACTAATCGCTTCGCTAGTAGCGCAAGGCTGGACTTCATGGTGGAATGGAATACACTTTTCAGGAATGCAAAATGCACTCGATGGAAACATTTCTTGGATGGGTGGTAGTACCAATTCTTACAATCAAAACAGCATTGGTCACGCAAACGGAGGCGGTGTAAGTTTTATTAATACCGGAGACGAACCAGCAAAACATTACTACGGTTGGGTCGGCTTAAAATCTGTTTCCGAGGCTGTACAAATAGTACATATCCCTAAAAATATGCCTAAGACATCTAACGCAGCAGCCGGTCAACAACTTAGGGTAGGAATACAACTTGCTCAGCACTATGATGAGGATGAGGCTACACCCGAAGATGTAGAGTTTTACCTAGCATTATACGACCCCAATACAAGTTTTTCCGATAATTCCACCGGTCACTCTATTACAGACGGTTACGGCTCACGAACCTTTTTGAAGTTTAAACATAGTGGGTTCTACGAAGTAGAAATCCCTTCAACCTATTGGACAGGTGCGAATGGTGCTACCGGTAATGAAAGAATTGTTGTTTCTATTAACGCCGAATACCTTCGCTCTTTATTGAGGCATAAAAACGGAAAACCTATTTCCGACCCATACTACGCAAATAAAGAAGATATGCCTGGATTTAATACCTCTACATATAGAGCCTATTCGCCATTCCCATTAGGGATTAGAAATATAGCAGGTATTCCTACCGCACAAGACGCACCGGTTTATTTTGCTCCACGAATTAGTGTGGTCGATGACATAAACTTTTATCCATCGACAAAGGTAACTTATACCGACGCAAATCTTGGTCTGTCAAGTCCTACTGCATTTTCTATTAAATCTGTTAATTGGGCTGCGCAATCATACGATATTGGAAAACTCACATTGATGTTAGAGCAAGACGAATCTAAAGCACTACCTAATTTAGCATCATATATATTACCCGAAATAAATAAAGGAAGAACTCCAGGAACAATACCATATTCACCTCAACCACCAATCGGAGGAGGAGGAAGCGGTAATGCTCCAGGAGGCGGTGGGGGACTACTACCACCCGCTTTCCCACCACAGTCGGGCGGAGGAGTTTTAGGTAAAGTATTAGGCGAAGGTCTTTCTTTAAACGAATACACACCCGTAGGAAACAGAAACTTTGCCGGTGTATCATCCGGTGATATTGCCGGACAAATGCTTGGTAGTAATGCAATAGGAGTTAATAATACAACTCCTGATTTAATGAATAGGATTTCAGGTAAAATGGATATGCACAACCAATACGGTTTGCAAGATGGCGACTTTAGTATTCTTGGTTCTAAGAATGGTGGCGCACCAACCCAAGTAACAAAGGCTACCGAAGGGGCCGACATAGTATGGGACAAAAAGCGTGGTTCTATTGTTTCAAAAGAAGGTGCAGTTTTCCCTGGTCTTACAGATAACGATGCCGATACAAAGGGCTTTATTCACCAACACACACTACGAGTAACCGTACCTAGTGATGTAATGGGACAACAAATAGTTGTTAGTGGTATTGCCTCACTAGACGCTGCATCAGGTAGTGTGGCTTTATTTGCTACCCTAGAGTGTATAGAGACAGGTTCTTCAATGACCTCTACCGTGAGCCTAGAAAGCCCATTTAGTAACAGGGATATTGCTATTATTAGTGGGCCACTAAACGGTGCTGAAACACCTGGAAATACTATTAAATTGACACTAAGAAGACAGGCAAATCAAGGCCAAGACACTACTACCGCACAGTATTGCTCGGTAGTATTACACAAAGTCGATGTCAAGTTTGTTAGAGCTGCTATTAGTGGTCGCTCGGACACATACCGATTTTTAGGTCTAAAGAGTGGGGGAACACGGAATCTATGAGCGATGTTTGCGTTTTAAACCAATGTATGCCTTTACCTATCATGATAGGCTTACTTCTGCTAGAATTAGCATTTTACTTTTTTCTTGGGTCTGGTCTAATTAAAGTAATAAAAGCACTAAGCACAAAACAAGAAGAAAAATAGATATGTAGGGTTCGGGCTTATCATCCCAATCACGATGCGTCATATCAACCATCTTCCCACAAATTAGAAGCATTCTTTAGTTGTTTAGCCCGTTGCCTAGTTATCCCTTTAGTTTTCATCAACTCTTTCTGGGTTATTTTTTTATCGAGTATTTTTTGTATTGAGCCATATTTAGCCAATAGGTCTTTTGCTATGTGTGGCGTAATGCCTTGAACACCACATAACATTCTTATCCGTGGGTCAGTTTCTTCCATAACACCCCCCGTTAAAAATGGGTGCATATTTCTCTTTCCTTGGATAATCATTTGCGTGTAGTTAGTCTTTATCCACTCAACGAAGTCATCCATACTATCGACTTGCATAAACTTAATTTTTGGGTGACGAATATGCAAGGTCTCTTTATATTTTTTGATGGTTGCATTCATTCGCTGTATTCGTATAGCCATTTCTTGCCTAGTAGGTTTTCTTCCTTTTACAAACGGCTTTAGTTGAGTGCCATATACTACAAGAAAAGCAACATCAAAATTGTCCGCTAAATCAACAAGTTGTGCATTAACCGTTCTTGAACGACCATTGCCTTTGATTGAATGATATAAGTCATTAATTTCTTTGGCCTCTACACCCCATCCCATATCTGGAATAGTATAGTCACCAACGGACAATCGCTCTAACTTGGCATGGCCTTCAGGATTAAGATTATTGTCACCGAGTGCCATTAAAACTTTGTTTGAGACTTTAGGATTTTCTCTATCATCTATGAATAACACACTATACCTTTAATTCGAGTAAGGTTTTAACACTGTGCTTCATCGTGGTGTAACAAGTGCATTTGGCTAGTCATATCACAAACCAACTCTACCTTAGTTGACATGCACCAATGACAACGATTTACCTTTGGTACTTTGTCTTCAGCCCATTGCTGACCACAATCTAAACACTCGAAGATTTTATTTTTCGTAATATCCAAGCTGCTCATTACTCCATCCTATAACACGAAGACTCATATAATAGTAGTACTTAGAATGTGCCATCGTATCGCCAACACTTTTCTGCACACATACCACGAGACTGCATAGCACGACAGGTGGGTGATTGTTTGTATTTCATGTTAGACCTAATACCTTGGCGACTTTTGGCGACGCTAAAATCTCGCCAATTCAATGTTTCTATGTACGAAAGGATAGATTGCTCTATACCTTCCCATTGCTTAGGTGTTAAGGAGTCGGGGTTAGCAAACCAACGCAATTCTTCTGAAAGATGTTGTACGAGGGCTATGCGTGAATAATGATTAGGATTCTCTCTTTGAGTAGCATCGGATATACACGGTGGTATAGGTATATCTCCCATACCTACCGACTTATCTATGGAAATAATAAGATTGCCGTTTCCATGCGTTTCTGCGCCATTCGTGGGTGCGGGGTTGTCATGTACCCACATAACGAAATCAAACGATTCTGGGGCGTTTCTGACCCCTAATAACGGACATATTGAAAACGAATGCGGGTTTGGTTTTTTGGGGATAGTAAATGTATCTGGGTTGTTTGAAAAGTCGCTTGCATCTATGCACACCGACCAACGACTTCGTTTTGGGTTGTATGTATTAGGAATACGAACAAGCTTCTCGGGCAAACCTACACCGTCAAGTGTAACTAAGCCCTTAGCCATTAGTCTTTGGTAGCGATTCAAATGGTTTCTCCACTCGTAACCGGTGACGGGTCGTTGGAAGAATTGGTACACATGAAAACCCCTTCCCGTAGCAACCACCGATACATCTCCGGATAACCGTTTGATGAGTTTAGCCACATCTTGTTTGACCTGTTCGATACCACCCTTGTCACCACTGTCAAAGTCCCACCATGCCTTATCTATGGTAGCACTTGTATAGTCCATGCGCCAAGGTTTATTTGAATCAGTCCTAGTAAAAGAATAGAGTGAGGTATATACCGATGACTTACCGACTAGCCTACGGACATACTCCATAAACTCGATTTGGGTTTTGCACACTCTACGCTTTAGCCCTATCTCACGAGGAAACTTGATACATCTCGTTACAGTCATTACACTTCACAACCACTATTTCTTTTGGTGCTTTTCCTTCCTGACCCAGTGCGAGAACCATTATGTCCTGTTCTATATGCTCACTACTACATTTACTGCATGCGGTTACGGTTTCCATATATTCTGGTTACACGCTGGGGTATATCAACATATCCATCATTCTTCTTCACACTGGCATTCGAAGCAGTTGTCACAACCGCTACATATACCATTTTCACAAGACCATCCATCATCTAAACCTTGTTCTATACGACCACACTGCCAACACTCGCTAACACTATCATCTGGAATATCATTGATATAGACTACCCCGTTTTCCACTCGCAATGTCGGTTCGTCTTTCTTTATGATACCAAGTCTTCGTGCTTCCAAAGTCTCACCCCATTCCTCAATCTTCCACATGGGAATGACTGTGAATATGCCTGCATCAACACAAAAGGACTGTGAACCCCAATGCCATGAACCATCTCCACCGTTAGAGCAAATCTCTAAAGGAACGCCATCGAAGACAATCGGCCCATCTCTATATCCTGATTTATTAAGGACATCGCAGAACTCGCCCCACCTTTCATCGGGAACGACATAGCAAGGGTCGCCTATGTACCATTCTTCAGACATTTAATCACCATCCCTATATCTTTGGTAAGCAGCATCGTCTTCATCAGCCTTTGCCTTTTCATAATCGCCCCACTCGAAATACTTTTCTGCTATTCTTTCAACTTCTTCTTTAATAAAATCAGCCGCATCTCCAGGACTATTAACCAAGTCCTCTAACAAATCAGACAATTCTGCCTGTGTCATATGGTCTTTAATTAAATTGTAAGCACTATTGTAACCACAAAATCTTAGTATATCTTCCATAATCATTCCTCCTCCTCGATGGTGGGGTCGGGGCATAACCCATGAGTCTCAGGCTCACATTGAACCACATAGTCACAGTATTGAGTACAAAAGTAATCATTCCAATTGATAGGATATTCTTGTGCCTTTAGTGAGTCCACGGTTTTGTTATACACTTTGAGAAACGCATTAACTGTGCGGACAGATATAGGCTCTAAAACATACATACCCTGTGTTATACCACAGCCGACAACCTTTTTCTTTTGCTTCATTAGTTTGTCTAATGTCTTTTCATTAGCGGCATCTGGAGCAATGTATAGGAAATGTGTAGGCATAGGCCACTCATCTATCATATTGAGCATATAGGTATAGAATGCCAACTCCCTTCTAGTACGAGATAGTTTGCCGTCATTCATATTCCCCGTCTTCAACTCAACAAGGATAACCTTTCCATCCTCGGTACGCAGTAGGCCATCAATAGCACCGACAAGCCAAATGTCTTTACGCTCATCCTTTACGGTCATTTTCATTTCCGCTTGCAATAATTCCCAAGGACCAATTTTATCTTCTAAATCGGATAATAATTCCTTCATGATTTCGTAACCAAAATCACCACCAAATCCTTCTTTGACAATAGAAGCATCGGCCTTCTTTATTTTCTTGGTATTTTTAGGTGCTTCGATGATAGGTTCCATAGCCTTGTGTATAGCACTACCACGCCTCATTGCCTCGGTTGGGGGAGGTCGAAGGTCAGGCAATGCTATGTAATTCCACCAATACTTACGGGGACACATATTGAAAAGAACGAAAGACGACTTACTCATCTTTAACTCCCTATCGAGTTCCTTTGGGTTGTATGTTAATTTCGGGGTTTGGGTCATAATATCACTACCGTATTACACCATATAAACATACCTATTACTATACTTACAGCCACTCTAGAGCGGAAACACCGTTTAGAGCATTTACTAGCGGTTGCATGTCGAAACCCGCAATGTGATAATAGGGTCGCACTTTGTTAATAATAAATCGCTCGGCTAGGTGTTTGTACCCAATAGTAGTTATTCCTTCTATTTCTTTGGGGTCACAAAATGCTATGTATGAGCCATCAATAGATAGCGTGGATAAAAAGTTGCTACCCTTACGATAACCCTTACCCAACACCCGATTAGCCCAAGCAGCACCACGACGGGACTCACCCAACACAGTATAATCCTCTAGGTTTTTAGACAGTTTAGCATTGATACACAGGTCTTTACCCTCAATCTCGCCCTTTACAACACCTGCTATTAACGAAGTAAGATTAGTAGTCATTTGGCCCTCGCTGACACCGGTTAGAAGACCCTCTATTGTTTCCGACATAACCCGCTTCATAATGGCAGGAAGTCTATTTTGCTTTAATTCTATGCCTTTGACATACAACTTAGGGTCGTGGTATTCTCCTTCAGTCCATTTAGTCATACCAGCATAGCGATTCTTAGCGACGATTAGCATAGACGAACACCACTTTTCAAACTCGGTTTCGATAGGCGACATTTCTTCATTTATCTCTTTGATGTGATGAACGCCATAGTCTGGTTGCGAGCATAAGACAAACACCGAATCGGTGTGGCCGTAAATAACCTTCATATCACGCATTTCACACTCGTCACGCAATCGGAATAGTGTTTGGCGTGAGGTAAATGTGATAGCGGCGGCTACCTTCGGATGATACAGCCCATATTTAGCATCACCGGCTGCCCCGTACATAGACGCAACAAGTGATTTAGTGGCGTACTGCATAGCATCCCACCTATCCTCCTCCGCTTTACTTTTAGCACCGGCCTTTAAACGCTTATAGTCATTACGAAGAACAGTCATGTAATCCATTTGGCGACCAAGCAAACCTAATCTGCTTTGATTAAAAGAAGTACCATTACCACAGTCCTTACCATCGTCGTCGAGCGTTTCCCATGATATGTTATGCAAATTAACATTGGAGTGATACATAGCCTTAATATCCATGATGGCAACGCCCTCGTAGACTCCAGGCTCGGGTTCCATAATGTCAGCACCACTATACGCTTCATGTTGGAATTGCGGTTTTGATGGAATACAATAATTAAACTTGTTATCATTGATAGCCATAACGGTAAATATCCGAGTGACAAACGGTGTTGTCTGAATATCACATTGCACAATATGTTGGATAGCAAGGTAGTGATTGATAGCATTTACTTTTTCGTTTAGTTTAGGCAGTAGTGCCACATCTTGTATGTTATAGTCAAGATATGTATGGAAATCGGAGTAATATGTGTTATGGCCGTCGGAAAGCGGTAACTTTCTGTCACCCAACAACAAGTCGGCTACGGTATCTAACTTTTTATTAGGTAGTGCTCCATTCTTTAGTTGCCACAAATTACACACCGCAAGCATCAAATCAATAACTAGCCGACCACCAATAGGTTGAGCCCAATCACTATAATTATATCTAATGGTACGGGATGAGCCACCACACATCTTTTTGGGGTCTATACCGTTTGCCTGACATCTTTCAATTAGTACCCTACAATCTGCATTTACTACATTCCAGCCGGTAATAATATCGGGGTCGCATCTTTGCATTTGCTTAACAAACGACCATAACATATCGCCTTCGTTTTGGAATAATCTAATTGGTGCTTGTGAGTATTCGTATTCGGAAATTGATTTACTTCCATTTTGCCAATCGGGGTGTTCTTTGAATCTAAGGAAATCTAAAGTTGTCGGGCTTTCGTTAAAGTCTTCGGGTGGTACTACGGCCCAAGTCCACATCTTTTCTTTGTAACTATCATATACACTTATGACAGTTATACGCTCACTATCCATCGACCACTCCATATCCAAATACCAGATACGGTGGTTGTAATTTTCAATTGGGGAATTAGATTGGTTGTATAGAGATAAGCAACGATTAGTCCACGGTATGTTGCATTCCCATGTCTTGCCAAATTGGTTTTTTAAATCGCCAATATCAGCAGGGTTGCCCATGGTTATCTTAGTTAGCGATTCGCCATAAACACCTTCGTAGCCGGATTCTTTAGATAGAGCCGGTAGGTGTTCAGCATCTTCATCCAATAGGTAACCAAAAGGATAGTAACCTTTGAGCATAGTTTCTTTACGCTCTCCGCTACTATCCCTATGTCTTACCAAGACATTACGGTTGCCCTGCCGCTCTACTATCATCAAATATACTATACCTACATAGCATATAAATGTAGTGATATACTATCTTAACTACGGCGACCACGGCTTCGTGTTTCGATACCAAACTTTTCTAACCATGTGCAGATAGTCATAGGTGATACATTGAACATAGCACCAAGTTCTGCCATCGTTTTGTTATCGTTTAGGTATGCGTTTCTTAACCATGATTCGTCACGATATAGTTTTTGTGCTTCAACCATACATGCTTTAACAATCAAAATAACGGAGTTGTTTTGTACCCCATCCACATTTACACCTTTAATCTCTAATACATCACCAATAGCAATAGATTGCGGAAACTCCGCTTCTATACTACTATCTTCGCCTATGTCAATCAATATCCTTGCCATGTTACCACCTTTATACATTAAGCCTATAAAGAGTTGCTTATAACCACTCCGCCAGCGTCTTTTGGTCAACTTCGTTCATTTTGTGCCAATGGTCTTTCATCTTGCGTGGGTCACCATTGTAAAATACCAATACATTCTGGTGCATTTTACCTATCTTACGATTGGTTTCCCATTGACGGGCTACCCTAAGTGCTAGTGTACCGACTACATTTTGTAGGATAATCTCGTTGAATAACCTAAAACCATTTACTTCACAGGCGGCAATAGTCTTAGAAATAAAGTTACATAGATAGCCCATTTTATCTCGATAGTCACCTACTACTACACAAGCAAATGTATTCGGTTGCATCTTAGATAGTGCTTTAGCCATTATGTCGGCATATGCCTCATCGAACCCATCGACATCCATATTACTAATATCAGCAGGGTCATCGGAATATACTTCTAAGTCACCATAGGGAGGACATGTTAAAAGCATGTCGTATTTATCACCAAGTTGAAGCAAACGCTTTGCCGAATCTCCTTGAATCCATGTGCAATTAGCACTATCTTTACCTCCAATACGACCAAATTGAATACGGTTAGCATCAACCTGTTCTTGGCGCAATTCTATGCCTACATAGTCTAAGCCCATTTGGGATGCAACAATACCACGCACCGAACCTCCAGCAAACGGGTCGAGGACTACGGGCCTATCAATAGGCGAATCGGAATCCCTAGTTTTCTCGGGAACGAACCATGTGTAAAGTATTTCACAAAGAGCGGGGTCAAAGATAGAAGTATCACTTTGGGTTGCTACCTGAACATCTCCGGTATCATCCATCCATTCTTTGATATTAAATGCTCGTGCATCCCTACCTACTTCTGATTCGATACCGAGTGCTATCCAGCCCCGCTTTCTGCTTTGCCAACGGTCAGTAGCGGTATTGATTATCGAGAATGGGTTATCCATGAAGCGTTGTTGGAGACCATCAACATTCTTTGCCATGTTATAGAATAATAGTTATACCATATAAACATGTTCTATGCTATTCTCCGCCCCCATATAAGAACGAATAAAGATTAGTGGCTAACAGATGTACTGCGGTCATTTAATTCTTTTTGGTAATCCTGATATAATTCCTGCCATTCTTTAGGGCATGCCTCTACCGGTCTCATCCCAGATACCCACAGGACATCACCTGCGGTAAGATAGTCAAATGCTTTCGCCGTGTAAAATGGGTCTAATACATCCCCGTATGGCAATGTTCTGAACACCCAGTGGTCATAACCCCCTGCGGCCCTTTGCATGCGCAGAACGGGCATTCTGGGGGTCAGAATCGGGTCTATGTAATGACCGGTCATTTCATTCAACATAAAGTCGGCATTGTGATATATGTTTTCTTCATCAGCAAGGTCGGAGACGCAAACTGCAACCACTTCAACATCAGTCCTTTTTAGGATTGCAAGACCAACCATTATACCGGCTGCTGTTAATCCTGAGCCCGTAGGAACAATAATCCTCTTTGCTTCGGGTGGTAGGTTTATAGTTTGTAAGGCGGTATCATAAATTGCTCTTTTAGAATCCCAACGGACACAACCACCTATTTCCTTAACAAAGTCTCGTGCTCGCTTACGATAGACATTAGCATAGCCAGGAAAAACCTCATGGATAGTAGCACCCATAGATTCGGCATACTGAGTAGCCATAGTCCTCTCCTTTCTTCTTGGGACAAAGATATGTGCCGGAACACCAGCCTCTTTTGCCGCCCAAGCAACATAGATTTGCATTGCTGAATATGACGCACAACCAACAACCATAGGGTCGTCTGGCTGTTCTTCAGCCATAACAAGAAATTGTCTTACCTTTAGTCCACTAGGCTCACTATCACTTACTTTGAATGCTTTATCTTCACGCTTTACCCAACATTTACCTAGCGTTTCCACCGGAGTTAAGTTGCTACCATTGACTAGGATGCCACGCTTTAGGCTCATCTAATAACGCCAGCCTGATAAACATATCCACGCTCGCCTAGGTCGATTACCATTCGCATACCCTGCTTCTCTTTAGTAAAGTCAAGAATGTGAATAGTAATGTCTCCGGATATACCAGCAAGAACATTATCTAGTCCTCCTTCAAAGTCCCAATCCATTTCAAACTTTTGCGCAGCCAATCCTGGTTCTGAGTTAGCAAACTCTACAACGGTGAATCCTTTCATTTCCTCACCGACACCAACCCTAATGACCGAATCACGAATACTTACAGTATATCGGTTTAGTTTCTGACCATTCATGTTGTCACATCGTAGTGCCTCAAACAATTCGTTAGCATCAACAGTCCATTCGTAAGATACCTTTCTAAGACTGCCGTCGGCCATATGATAACCTTTGAAGCCGGAATCAGTAAAGACAAACTTTGTTGCTAATTCCTCAGACTTTACGCCCCATTCATTAATGGTTTCCTGAGAATGTGGGAATGCAAGACCATTTAGGGATGCAGTCAATCGGGTTTTCTTTTTACCCGATGTAAATAGAAGTTTATTGTCATCGTACTCAATCTTTACCGGTGACCCATGCGAGTTTAGAACACCTAATACTCGGTCAATGTCTGGTATAGGTAGTGATACTGACTCACTCCCTCCAACCTCCGATGGAATAGCAAAGTGTGATAGACTTGTTTTACCGTCACGGACTAAAGATGTAGTAGTAACTTTATCTGAGTAACCAACCAAAACACATGCCGTTACCTGTGGTTGCGGCTTTCCTCCAACATTCTGGATTCTTTTTGTTCTGCTAAGCATACTTGCTAATAAACGGGTATCTATTTTCATTGTTTCACCTTCTTTAGTGTGGGTAGGTCAAACATCAGTCCAACACCCTTACCTTCTTTGTTGGCAATATATTGAGCCATTTGATTAATAACCTCGATGCACTCTTTGACGGTTTCCCTAAGGTCGTAGTTATCAGCAACTATATTATCCAGTTCGTTATTTAGAACCTCTATCTGATAGGGTCTAACCGCATCATCATCTTCAGGGCTATCCCCGCCGTCATGTAAATATACTCCCATCATCTCACCACTTTAGTTCTGGTAGCCCATGCCACTTTACTTTGCCACCCTTGATGTGTAGTAAATCCTTAGTAGTACCGACAAGTTCCATACCACGACCTTTCATTTCTTCGATGGTTGCTCTAACAACCCACTCATCCTTATCGAGTGTATCGTCACCGGAAACACCAGCAGCGTCATCAGCCTTGTTACGGAATCGTGCTAGGAAAATCTGTTGTGAGACTAATCTTTGTGTCCCATCAACCCAGTCAACCTTTTCACCAATTTTCATTAGACCCTTAGAGCCACCGCCCACATCAACATAAGTTTTGTGGTCTTTTAGATGGAAAGTAAAGAATACCTTATCAATAGACAATCCATGAACACGGTTGATAATATCTCTAAACAGTTGATTGCGTGTACGCCATTCCTTCTGGTTGAACGAGTCACCATCTTCTTTGATTACGCCACGCTTTAGTAGTGTACCTGTCATAGCAAACTCACACCATTTCATAAAGGTAGAGCCACCGTCAAAGATAACAGCACCGTGGGCATCAGGATTTTCCTGTATATCCTCGGAAAGGAGATTAACGAACCATCCGACCTTTTCAACAAGACTAACCCAATTAGTAGTGTTATCCTCGTTAAAGATAGATTCATCTGTTTCATCATATAGAGACAGTATGTTTATATTATCGCTATCGGGATAGAGATGTGCAACCGTTTCTGAGGCAGAATTGTCAAAATCGAATATAGTAATCAATTTATCTGTATTAGCAAGGTCTAAGGCTAAACCGGTTTTGCAGGTATTTTCTTTACCAACAAACGCCATACGAACAGGAGTACTATTCTGTCTGGCCTTTTGACGCTCAAACACAGCCCGCATATGCTCTCGCCCATACTTAGGCGATTCATCTGCGGTAGCAGCGGACTGACCCCATGCCATCAAGCATCCCATCCTTCAACAGAATCTTCAGATGGTGTGATGCCATCGACAATAAACCAACCACTAACGGACATACGAGGCTCGCCGTCGTTAGTTTTCCAAACACCACCGGTGATAAGAATACTTGAACCGACTGCAAAGTTGATTAGATGTGCATGCGAAGCAGGTACTCTAACCTCTATGGATGGTGCAGTGAAATCTTCAAGGTCACCAACTACGATAGTCGATGCACCATTGTCGAGTGTATCTATGTGTGATACTTCACCCATCAGACCAACACTTTGACTCCACCAATCTTCATCGTCACGGTGAGCATCATAGTATGGAAGTAACTCATTGAATGACGGTAGCACATCAGTAAGAATGTCAACCATGAAACCACTAGGCTTACCATCAACAATAGCGAATGGTGCAGAAGGCAATACCGATGCAGCCTCTTCATCTTCACTAAAGATAGAAACACCTTTGCGAGTCCACGCCCTACCATTACCGGTTTTAGCGTTATCCTTGCCAGGTTTTACAGGAATAACTCCAGGTACGAAGGTAGGTTGTTGCTCTAGAGCATCTTTACCACTAAACTTAATTTCATACAAACGAACATCATTGACATCGTAAGTATCTAAAGCACCGAGGAACAAACATGTACGCTCAGGCTCAGACTCAGGGCGAGGCGAACCATAACGATAGTTAGCATCACCGGATGGGTACTTAGGCATAGTATTATCTGCCACAATGTAGTAGTGAACACCAAGACCTTCATGATGAACAGTACCTTTAGGCAAAGAATCCACATTTGCTTCAGCAAGTCCAGATGTAAAGTCAGACTTTGACATCAAAGACGGATTAGCCTTGCGTGTGTAACCAGATTCTGCAGCAGTGTATGTTACAATAGCACCGCTTGTAATCAAAGAATCAATGCCACCCTCGTCAAGACTTAGTAGTGTAGCATCCATCTTTTTGTATGCCATCTTAGCCCAATCTTTGTAGGGCGGTGATGCAACGAAACACCCACGGAGTACTTGGCATCCGGAGGATTCGATTTTACGCTTTTCAGTCAATAGTTGACGAGCAGCAATACGAATTGCTCTATTCTGTCTTTCACCATCTGTCATAGAACCCCATGCAGATTGATTGTCTCTAAGTACCATACCAACCCTACGCTCGATTGCGTTAGGAGTAGTACCTACTTGCTTTGCTACACTTTCATATTCGGCCATTACCTTTTCACCTATCTATCCGTTAAACTACATAGGATATAAACATGTCTATTGCCCTACTCCTATGCCACATAGAGTACGGATAAACTCCATGAGCGCAATGTATTCATTTACTCCATTCAGTAAATCCCTTTCGGCCTGAACGGAGGCACTAATCACCCTAACCTTAGCGGTCAAATCGGCTTTGTTATCCATTGCGAAGTTGAATACAGACCTAACCAAATCACGAGGGAAAGCGGGTGTTTCCGTCAGGCATTGATAGGCAAGGTCAAAGTCCTGTTCTTTGAAACAAAGTCGTAAGAACTTAGGTATATCGAATCCACCCTTAGTTAGAGATAGAATAAATGTTTCTCTATCTTTAGGCTCGGCAAATGTACTAAGCGTCTGCAAAGCACCTAGCGAGTTGCGTAGGTCACCATCATGATAGTTAGCAATAACAGTCAATTCGTTATCGGTAACTTGGAATGATTCTCTGGCGGCGATAAGTGCTAATCGACTTATGTTATCATCAATAGGAATAGGATTGAATGTTCTGACTTGGCATCGTGATTGAAGCCACGGCGACACTTTAGTTAGGTCATTACATGTAAGTATAAAGTAGCATGTTGCTTCTTCTATGACACCCTTTAGAGCATCCTGCGCTTGTTGTGTTAGCCTATCGGCTTCATCTAAGAATATAATTATTTCAGAAATACCAGAACGGGACAAAGGGATTACCATTTCCTCAATAAACTCTATACCACGAGTCTTTTTGGAGGATGCGTTGAACCGATGAATCTGGTAACCGAGGGTATCGCCTATGATGTTAGCCAATGTTGTTTTGCCTGTACCAGCACCACGAGAATGAAAAAGATAATTCTGCATTGGCGCATTGCCATAAAGTATTTCACTAAACTCGGATGATAAATGGGGTTGGCCTACAAAATCCTCTAAGCGCTTTGGGCGATAAGATTCCCACCAAATATGCTTCATTTGCCATCCTCACCCATTACATCAGTAAATAGTGCCATGAAGTTATTGTATAGATTCATACCCGTTCCCTTAATACCGAAGTATTTCTTTACTGGCCCTACCCTCCAATGCCTATGGGGTTTTATTGGTCGTGAGCCGGTACAATACAAACTTAAGTCACGCTTAGTAAGTATTAGGTTCCAAATAGCACGACCCATAGATGAGTTATTTACGGTCATAATCTCACCACCATTCGCTAGTATTTCTCCTTCTCTCCTTAACTCCACGAAAAACGGCGAGTCATTATTATACTTTCCTGTCATTTTTTATTCCTCCAATTCTATCGGTCTCATTGCTTCCTCAAAGAGTTCATCCATTGCTTTCTCCCTGCAACTGCTGTCACCACAACAAACAGCAACATGAGGCCAATACACATCATCACGCATAGTAGCCAACGCATCACAGTGATTGCATATAAGTTGGTCTTTATCATTCGTCTCCATTAGATAACACCATCCTGTTTTAGTTGGTCGTAGTTTTCCATCCACGAAGCAAGTATAGTCCTAGCATCTCTAAGTTTTAGGTCAAATGTCTCGACAAGATATGGTGTAGCACCATACATATTGACACCACCACTTAACCGTACCATTTCCAGATATTCGTAGTATTTTATCCATTCTTCTTTGTAAGACATTTACACTAACTCCATTTGGTCTCTAATATATTCTGCGTGGGTTTCCTGCGCCATTTCATAGTCACATGAGTAACACAAATCCTGTGAGACTTGTGCTGGCATATCACATAAAGGACAAAACCTTAATCCTACTTTCTTTAAGAAAAATAGTGTTATCCGGTTCAGTACGCCCATAATACCACTATTCTATCATAGCATATAAACATTACTGATGGCCCGCTTGTTTCCTATATTCAGGCACTAACTTTCCATTCTGGTCTAGTTTGTAAATAACCATAGTACCATCAGAATAAACTATTGTTTGTCTTACGATAGTCGGTCTATTAAGCATTTCCAATCATCGCCTGCATTCTAATTATTTCTGAGTCACGCTCACGGACAATACGCTCAGCCGTTACGGGATGAACCCTTTGGAATGTTCTTCCACACTCGGTACATACAATATGTGTGCGTGTTTCTTCAAAGTCACCACCGGTTTCATCATGCCTACACCAGACTAATGGGTTTATTGGTGTACCATCCACTCGATGAGTAGCCACCGAATCCACACCCTTAACATACCATGTTATACCCTTGTAATCATGAGGCATCTTTATCACTCCACGATTCTTGTACTGCCATTATAACATCTTCATCGTTTGAACCAAAGATTAAAAACTCGATACTTCTAATTACATTCTCACTATCAATATCTACTTGTTCTGCTCCCGATAGCATATCCTTATGCGAACCCAAAATAGCCATTTTCATCTGCCATTCATCCTCCGACTCTAGTGCTTTACAAATCCAAAAGCCTTGGCGTACCTCATCCTCATCATCAAGAACAACCCTATATCGACCTGCACTTACCCATCCTTCATCGACCCGCATAGACAAGTCTATTTCACGGATAACCATATCATCTATCTTTCTTGCGTTTGCTATATGCTGTGCATCAGGTATCATCTAATCATCTCCATTCCAGAACCGTTGCATTTAATACATTCAGTACCATTATCCTTGCCGGTTCTATTACAGTAGCCGCAACCTTGTTGTATTACAGCCCCATCAAATAAACAGTATCTTTTTTGAGTTTTTTGGTCTATAATCGTATGCTCTTTAGAACGCCAGATTTTACACGCCGTACATTTCCCAACCCAGTTCTTTGGGGTGGCATGTCTAGAGCGTCGTATGCTAGTCATTCTTCTTCATCCTCTTTATCATCAAACTCTAAAAAAAACTTAATCAATTCGCCACTCAATCAAACGCCCCCCATATCTCAGGTTCGTGCGTGTGCATGTAGGCTCTAAAATTAACCAAGTAACCTATTAGGTCATCAATTAATTCTCTTTCCTCATCCGGAGTGTTGGCGTTACTTAACTTACGAATCCTATCATCTATCCTCATGCGTAGTGCTTGTTCGGCATTACCATTAGAAAGAATAGTGACCGGTCTGAAGATAGACGAACCGTATTTATCGTTGTATCTTAGTAGGCCCTTTTGAATTAGTGAGCATTGTTCTCTAATTGCTTCCGACCACGACTTATGTTGTCGGTTACTATCACCGTATGGGTCAGTCGCTATATCCTCCGGAACCATGTTTTATACTATCTAGTCATAGCATATAAACATGTTTAATCATAGAGGTCGCACTCTAGACACACTTCCCCACTACTAGGAATCCTTACCCTAGCACATTTGGGGCATCGACACGCCCCCTCAGATTCTTTTTTGGTTAATAGAGTAAAAGGCATAGTCATAACCAAATCATCATATGTCTTAATTATGTCCCTATTGACATCAAACAAAATGTGAGTGGTTTTGTTTCCACTTTCTGTTACCGCTATTTCAGTACCAACACGAATAACTTGGCTGTTTTTATTCATGATAGATGATAGCGAATGCTCGGTAGGTTCCTTAAGAAGTTTATGGTTGTTAGCCAAATAACTAAACATCTTGGTTTTAGTCATAGCACCCTCAGAATAAAGTATCTCAGCAACCAACCTCCTAACACGAACATTGCGGGCCATATATTATGTCGTGTGCGAGAAAGGCTTTAATCTTCGTGGTACAACCGCCCCATGAAAATAGACGAGTTTAGCGTTACATCCTTAGTCGCTTCATCTTCAATTGGTAGTGGAGAAGGAGGGATTTGAACCCCCAACCTTTTCGGTGCAACCGAAATGTTCTTCCTAGTTAAACTACTTCCCCTTTTTATTTTGTATGCTTGGTCTAGTGTATTAATTCTGTCACTCCTATACCAAGCGGGCCACCATGTTCTTTCAAAGCCCACGGACTTATCCTTAACTTTCATACACACTATCGAAACCCCTAACCACAGTGCGAGAAAGGCGCAAGATTCATACCAATACAATATCAATCATAACCACTCGAGAATCGACTCTTTGGTTTTGCGTATAATGTTTTGCTCCTCTTTAGGGGTGGTATCTCTAACTTCATTACGCATTTCTGGTAGCGCATCAAGAATACTCATAGCATACAAATCACTATCCCTGCAGAATAATGGTGCTTCTATTAGGTCTTTCTTATTCGACCCTTTCGGCCATTGCGGATTACGGCCCGTTGCATGCACACAGAACGCCATGATTGCATGTGCGTAGGTGTCGGGTAGGGTGAACATAACATCGGCCATTCTGCGCCATTTCTGGGCATCATATCGGGTGTTTGCTTTCATCCATGCAACCGCCAAAGGCAGGGGTGTTTTTGTTTCCTTTAGTAAGGAATAAACATATTGTCTATCGCCATACTTCCAGATTGCTTGTATTGCTTTATTATAGGAGTCTGTGGTAGGGTTTAGAGATTCATGGATTATGATTTTTTCTTTAGTAGTCTTAGAAAGTTTAGGTAATTTATCAACGACATATACAAGACGGAATGAAACTACATCTATCCAATCTAGTATTTCCTTTTCTTTTAGTTTATTCTTAAATACGATGTAGGTAGTCGATGGGGCCGTCGGAAGATAGTTTAGGTCGTGACTAATAATAAAGTCACCTTCCTTAAACGGTCTTTCATCCGATGTCAGAAATATCATTCCCAATCCCAACCCTCCTCACATTGAACACTTTCACTTTGCGTTGATAGCCACTCAGCAATCCGCATCACACCGTTCCGTGATATATTCCACGCTTGACATATCGAAGAATTATTTATAGTATATCTGCCACAATAAAACTGATAACCGACTCTAGTTGGTTTGTACCATATACCATCGGCTTTAAGCATAGCCCATGTTTTAGGTATATCCTCGGTTGCTAACCTACGGTTATACAATGCCTTACTAAATCCCTTTCTGTGCATTGACATTAATCAAGCACCTCCCAATCATCTGAATCTATAATATGAGTAGGTTCTTTTAGTGCCGCTAGATGCAATTCTACTTGGTCTAGTAAATCGGGCTGGCTACCTAATACATTAACAAGAACGCCCATTATACTATCCACCCTGTTTTGAGCCAATAACAATTGGCTATCGACCCCTATCTCTTGTTTTAGTTGTCCTATCAATCGTAACGATGAGTTAGCCTGACCCACTAATCGTGCTGCATCAGTTACCCACTCGGATGTAATACCCTCATCATCTTTTCGTAATTCAAGTTCTTCAATCCATGTAACTAACTTTTGCGCAATATCTTCGGCAACCGTTAGTGTACTTATACTATCGTTGCGAGCCTTTTCTATGCGCTGTGCTTCACCGTGGTCGTAGTGCCTATGGTTATCCATATGGTCTGTAATAGTACCGGAAGGCCAACCGTTGCTAGTCTCTAGGTGCATGGGGGTAATTTGACCTGTCATTAGTTTAATCTCCCATGTTTTAGATTGAGCGTGATTACAAAAGGGACATTCATCATCGGGTGTAAGTACCCACGCTAATGTTCTTTCGACTACTTCATCCTCAGTTGCTAACATGTGTTGGCGTACTTCCCGTTCACTCCTCATGCAATCATCTCCTTACCGCCCCATATTATTTTGCGACTAATCTTAGATTGTACTTCGGGCGTGGGTGCTGAGCCTATACGACATACAACACCTTTACGACCACGACCCTCCTTTGCAGGCACAAACTCATAGTACCACGATTGACCCATAAGGTTTTCCTCCATCCATCTCTTTGCTGCTTGGTAGTCGTTTGTAATCATACGCTCGACCTCCTTTAGCAATTGCGACTTTGATAAATCCTGTTGCCAGAATGTATCTTTCATAAGCATTAGGTCTGCATCCATGACATTTCTTCTTTGCATCAATGATGATTCTAGTAACATAGCAAGCTCCGGTGTCATCTCTACATCTAGCACACAACCACCCTCATAGTCCTCACGCATCATAGTATAACCAATACATAGACGGCGGAATAAATCTGACTCGAATGAACGAACCTCCGGTCTTTCTAACCACTCCTCCACTTTGTCATCAAAGAGAATACCGGTAGGGGGATTCAACATAGCCTCTAATTGTCTGCGTTTGAACCACCGGTTGATTTCCATATTCATACTTGCTAACTCTATTCTATCGTCGTTAGTCATTTGAGCCTGTTTGCGTTGCGCTCTTTTATATTCTAATTCTTTGCCTGGAGACATTTCTATATCAACAATAAAGAACCGTCTGTCTAAACCGGATTCTAATTCGAAGCGGGCTGGCTGCGTACCGGCCCATAGTGTATAGCGAGTATTGTATTGAACCCAACCCGATTTCATAGCCTTCATTACACGACCATTGTCAGTCGATGTTAGCATTTGGTTTTTCATATCAACCGAGTGGTCTTTCTTTTGTGCATCGGACATAGACGAAAACTCCTCGAACCCTAAGAATCCACCGCACAATTCACGAGCCAATGGCCTACCGGTAATGTTACCATCCTCGTCAACCGAACCAAACATACCAGCCTCGGTAATAGAGTTTGGCCCCATCATTGTTCTGAACCCATCACCATTGAATGACTCCGGACTAAACAATAACCCGTTGTGGTCACCAAGAAATAGTTGGATTAGAATAGATTTACCGGAACCCTTATCGCCACGCATTAGGATATGAATGCGGGTGTCAGCCAAACGGGACATAGGAGTATAGATAGCGTGTTTGTCGTGACGCATAGGGCAGTTGTGAATACTAAAGTCTTTTTCTTCTAGTTTGTCTGGGTCAAAGTCACACGAAGAACACTTGTTAATAGTGTTAAACAAATGCCCCCCAACACTACATATGAATATAGGAATCTTATCTTCCACATCTATGAAGAAATTACGGGCCGCATAATCTTTTACCATTTGAAATATATTTGTCATAGGATAACCTCGTTGTTAGTTATCCCCCATGTTTATTTTAAGTCCATTGGTTTTCATCGGTTAGTTAAAATCTCGTTAGGTGTATCAGGGGGGGAATTGTCTAGGATGTCATTTACTTGTTCACGGATGAATGGTGGGTATTTGCGGAAAGAATACATAATGTTTTTACCTTGGGATAGTTTTAGGACTAGATTGTTGATAACAGCAGTTTCAGGTACTGTGGCGTATGTAGCAACTTTATACTTGTATCTGCCGTTATGGTGATTAGTCTTTCCTAGTCTTACAAACATGGGATGCACATTAAGCAATGATGATGTTTTTCTAACGGTCATGTTACGACACTTGGTAGGATGATTATTCTGCATGTAGTCCATTATTTCATGTGATGTTCGAGGACCGTTTAGGGCTAGGAAACGATAAGCAACACCTACAAACCTTTGCTGACCATATTGTGATGCGCCCATAGAATATCTGTGTATGCGATAGCATATAAACATGCCTATTGTATTTCTTATTTTAATTCTTTTGATTCTTTTGAAAGTTGTCAAAAGATTAAAAGCACTGACTGCGCAGGGGATTCGATTATTCTTTTTATCCTTTACAGGGTATAATAGACAGAGTACAGTACTGATACCTGTTTCCATTTTAATTACCCCCCATATACTAAGAGAAACAATAAAGAATTAGCAAAACCGTTGTACTGCGTACCATTTTTTCTTTTTATAACTCCCAAATTAATCAAAAGAATTAATAGGGAGGAGGTACTCGAGTACAATTTTTTTTCTTAGTTATTGTCCTCCATCATTTTTTACGAAGGCTTTTAGTGCCTCTTTAAGTAAAGAACCGTTAGTCTTATAGTGAGCCACTGTTGAACCAGATGTATTTTCTTGCTTCCACTGAGGCATGTTATACCTTTTAGTAAGTGCTTCATATAACAAATCTCTTTCTTTGATTGCATCTTTTATCCACAAGTCCATGGCTTTGTCATCCATTTTATTTAACTGAGCGGGAATCCCACACGCATATTTTCTGTTATCAACGAAGGTGTTAGCAAAAAAACCTAAGTTTCCGTTGGGGAATTGAACGCATCTAATTATAGTACTTACCTCATCGAATGCTTTACCACTACGCAATAAAAACTTCTTTTGAATAATACCAATAATAGAGGGGAAAGTATGTACTAACCTTTTCCAATCGTTTTTTTGTGAGCGTGTTACTAACTCAAAGTCGCTAAAGAGTATGCTAGAAGCACTGTAAGAATCTAATACGCTTGCAATTTCTACGAGTGGAGGGTGTATATCTTCGTCAAAGTGCGAGTAGACGAAATCCACATAAAGAGTTTCTTTGTCCCCCTCATACTTTATTTCACCCTGAAGCGTTATTGCATCAATATCAGACTCTTTGATTACCCCTGAAATTATTTCTAGAGATGTATGCTCGGTATCTTGAACTCGGTGTTTTAGAACATGATTAAAGTTTTTTCTTCCTAGAGGCTCTTTGTAGCATATAGTATCAAGAAATTGCCATACCTTGTCATACGACTCTACATTTAAATACAAATTGTCACTTAAACTATATAGTCTAAGATGGGGATAGAACCTACGGGTTAAGTCAAAGCCTGAATAATCCTCGACAATTAAGTTAGCCGGAGATAACCCTACTGTTTTTAAAATAGCATTCATACTTAGACACTCCCTATTTCTAGGTCGTCAATCCACTCTAAGAATTCTTCGGGATATTTTAGAATATAGATAAAAGTACCACGCTTACTACCATCAGAATTAAATGCGTGTCCCATCTCTTTGACTACTCCAGGCATTCGACATAGTGTTTGACCAATTTGTGAGGTACTACTTACAAACTTTTTGACATTGGTTTGCTTTAACTCGTACATCATTTGTGATGAGGATATACCTTCAGGCCATTCCTCTAAAATGTTATACATTGCTCTCTTTAGTCTAACTCCACGCTTGCCACTTTTTGTTAATTTGAACGACATAATTATCTCTCCGTCTTTGCTCTTTGAGCCCTTTTAAACTCCATATAGCAAGAGCCACACTTGGCTTTCTTACTTTTTTCTGCTTCATATTGCGGGATTTCACACCCGCATTCCGAGCATGCAAATTGCACGACGGAGGTTAGTGGTTCTTCGAGTAACTTAAGGTCTGTCAAACTAAGCCTAATAATGTTGTGGTTAGTGTCGATAGGCCATGTCTCCATCCCTACACCACTCTCTTCAAGTTTATCTAACAAGAAGGCGATGACACCCTTTGCTTCTTGATTTTGTAGTGTAAGATGTTCTAGTTTTCTATCCTTAAAGGATTTAGATTTCCATGCAAGAAACATAACAACACCTAGTTAAAAGAAGATTGTCTTACTGAATTAGTAACAGGTCTGCCCGATAACATTTTTACACGAAGTCGAGCATCAACCAATTCATCAAGAAGCCATTGGTCAAAGGAGATATACTCACGGTGGTACTTAGTCCACTCTTTGTAAAGGTCATGGTGACCAGATGAACGCATTTCCCAAGACATTCAAATCAACTCTCCGTCGAATGCTTCACACGCTTTGACAAATCTGTTTTCATCGAACTTGGGGTTGTGGTGAATAAACAAGGCTACTAGATTCAAAACCACTTGGGCCTTTGTTAAGTCAGCATTATCCCATGACATAACCTCAGCGGCTATGACTTCGAAGTGTCTTTGAGAAAACATCAAACCAGACTCCAATCAACAGTATAATAAGATTTTCCATCTATGAATCCAACGAAAGTCCAAGGATTAACGGGATAGCCCCATTGGTTAAACTCACTCTCATCTATCTCTTCGATAGTGAATAAGTCACCACGGTTCCTATATACTCCCTTAGCCTTTGCTATTACAGTAATTTCATCACTCATTCCTCTTCCTCCTTGATAGTAGCCTGTGAAGCAATCTTTCTAATGAGACGCATCCGTCGTTCCTTGCCGGAGGGATGCTTTACGCCAAAACTTCTAACATACTTTTTTCTGGCATTCATTCTTCCTCACCCTCCACATCTAAGACAATGACTACATCGTCTTTGCCATCTTGAACAATAGTCCATTCTTCCTGCTTTCCCGTCAACTTAGAGGTAGCGGTCATACCCTTCATCCAATTCCATTCCGGCTTCATTCCTCTTCCTCCTGGGAATCATCAACGGTAACCGAGAAACGATTGCAAGATACAGCCTTCTCTACTTCGATTTCACCTTTACAACTTAGTGAATGGGTGATAGGGCCAACTTCTTGACATGCTTTGACAATCGTATTGAGAATCAAATCATTGACTAAATCTTCGCAACCGTCAAGTAATGTCTGGTCTTGGCTAGAAATCTGCACTTTAAACACTAGGCCCGAAATAAAACCAGACGGCCCACCACGCTTTCTGCTTATCGTCATACTGTAAATGTTAGCACTTTGCTCGCCTTTGCGGAATCTAAGGTCGTGGTAAAACTCTACACCATCCTCTATATCGGATGAGAACCATGAGGATAAATCCGTACCGGTAAAGACTCTTTCCCTAATAGCAAACTGAGCAGGTACAAACTCTCTTGTAGCGTAGTTAGGAATAGTAATTGTTTCCCTACTCCAGTTACCTACACCAATCAAGCGGTTAAGTAAAGCGGTGTTACCAGGTGGCCAAGAATCCATTTGGTAAGGTTCATCGCATAATAGTGATGTAACCGAAACTACTTTCTTGGTCGATTGACCGGTGAAATTGTTAAAGTGGAACTTGCTATGTTCATAACCTTTGAGGCCTATGTCGTTCTCATAAAGAACGGGCCATACCTCTCTGGCTTTTTGCTCGTTGTCAAATGCTACATTTAATTCAATGTATTGCCTGAATGTTCTAATTGCTTCGGTCATCGTTTTTCATCTCCAATGTTTTATCGTCGGCTCCAGTCCGCCTACACACAGACATAACACTACTACCATATAAATGTGTTGGTTGGTCATCTTGTGTTGGGTTTTCTAGGAGTATCTCGCTATCGTATTTTCTCACCCATAGGGTTGATGAGGTTCTATTTATGTGGAAGAATCTGTTGTCACGCCTAAGTATTCTTGTCAATTTCATACTTGTTGGAACCCACCTATGAGAAAACACTCTTTCACCAGGCTTTGTTGCGACACTTCTGCTTTCTAAAACCATACCTATAATATCACGAGAAGTGTATTCGACTCCAGGCTCACAAACCCTAAATGCTTTTTCAGCCCAAGACCTAGCATGCTTGTTGTCGTTTTTATTCTTATGTCTGCCACCCTTTCTTAGTGTATGTATAGTCTCATTTTCACTCATAAGATGCTGCCCCCGTTTTCCTCGATATGATTTTTTAATCTAACTATAAACAGATGACCATGCACTATCGAGCGGAACTCTATGTAAAAGTATGAGGTTGTATATTCATCAATGATTGAAAACCTACTTCGAGGCGTTAGCACTTTTTTTGCTCGCAATACCTTAATTAAGTCTTCTGGGTCGATGTTATTACTAATACTTAGTTTTAGCCACCAACCATCAGACGCTACATGAGGTTGTAATACCCATTGGTCACGACTCATTCTTCTTCCCTCCATTCTAAAACTACTTTTATTACTTCGTTTAATATGAATGCCCAAGGAATAGTGCCTTTGTTTTTATCCCAATCCTCACCCTTCTTTTTGTCGGTGAAATCGGTTATCCACTTAATTATATCAAAGCGTACACCGCCGTCAAATCTTCTTATTGCTTTGACAATGCCATATGCCTCCATCTCCACTATTGCATCTGGAGCATGAGTACCCTCTATTTCTGCATGTGTGTTATCACCGGTTGAACAGATAGCAGGCAAAAACACTTCATTGGGTGGTAGGTAAGTGTCGCAATACAATTCTATATCTGATTCGTAAGGAGTTAGTTTTTTAGGGTAATCGGGGAACAAGAAGTAACTACCGTGTTTGGTTCGTGTTTTAAGACTACGCATAATCTTAGTAGCATCCATATCCCTTTCCTCGACGGATGTAATTCTGAATAGTCCGACGGACTCGCCATCGGTATGACCAGCCGTTCCTACATTTAAGACCCAGCGTGGGTGATACTCATGTAATAGATGTGAAGTATTGACAGCCGCATTTACCTTTCCGACTCCGATTATTTCAAATCTTATATTGAAGTTATCTTTTAGATACTCTAATTGCTCATCTGTTATTGCATCCATCTCATCGCTTGCAGCGACAAGAATTAAAACACCGTGTTTTTTAATCATTCTTCTTCATCTCCTGATAAATCAAGTGGTGGTAACTCTCCTTCGACAATACCACCGTGTTCTTCAATCATCTTCATTAGTTCAGACGCAGGTAAAAATGCGAGTGGTTCACTTGACATTGGGAATCCGCTTCTTCCATAGAACCAAGCCTCAACAGCCCTGTATGCCTCCGCATTATCTTCTCTTGGTATACAGTACACGAAGCGGTTTGTTTGTACGCTAACCGTATATCCATTTCTTAACTTTATCTTTTTTCTAAACATTATGCTCAATCCTCGCTATCCATCTTTTTGTACGCTTCTTTGGTATGTTCACTTGCCCGCATCATATCAGGGGTCATCACGAAACGAGCGAATATGTGGCCGCACTTAAGCATTGGGCCGATAATCATTTGACCGTCGGGGAGACAAACCTCCACGATGGTATCATAATAGGAAATACCTTCTATTGTCAATTGAACCCTGCGACCAATATCTTCTTCAGACCATATGTGTTCTTCATTTGTCATCTTTCTTTTCCTCCTCTTTATCGAATGTTGTTCCGAGAATGTAATCCATAGCCCGCTGTGCTTTGGAACCTGCTGATATTAACAACTTAGGATTTGATTCTATCTTTTTACACCATGTAGCAAGATACGCTAATTGGTTTTCTAAACCATCTTCTAAAGCGTCGGTAGGGAGGATGTTAAAATGTCTGCATAATAGTGATGCACCCATCTCCGCAACCAATTCCTCGAACGCATAGTCGTCAGAACCAAAGAACGAACCCATCTTACGGGATAGACGCTTGGCGTGGCCCGTAGCGTGAACCGACTCATGCAATAGAGTTGGCATGTATGAATAACCACTTGGGAATGCTACTTCGTCTGGCATTTGAATATGGTCTGCTGAATACCGATAGTAAGCCCTTGTACCACCCTCGCCAAAGGTAATACCCTCGGCCTCCATCCATGCGAGTATCTGGTTTTTGATTTCCGTTTGCCTTTCAGTAAACTCAGGCATATCCTCTGGAGGTATTACTACCGGAGGTGGAGCGGGTATATTGGTTTGGCTTCGACCAAACACTTTGAACCACTTTAGAATAGGGATTCGCTTATCCTTGTCGGGGTCATCTTTGTCTTTGACCTTAATCATTGTAAAGTAAATTACGGTGTGGGCTTTCTCGCCCTTGTTGATGCCATAATAGACGGTAGGTTTCTTGTATGATTTACCATCTTTGTCGGTAGCCATCTCGAACTCGCCTTCTTTGATAGCGTGTTTCCTACCAACATCCTTCCAATTGTTGAAAGTACCAAACTCGATGTCTGATGATACCATACTAAGATAGAATTGGTTGGTTCCACGATAAGGTTTTTTGGAGGCGACATTGTGTGCTAATCCGGAGGAACACTTTGATGTGTCCCAAGGCTTTAACCATACCTTGTCACCTTTCTTTAGTGCCTCTAATACCTTGTCTGCCATTTCTTTGACGACATTATCTCGTGCTTTTGCTTGCTTGCTTTGTGTTTTTACTGTCATTGGGTCACCCCGATATTTAAGCATAGACCCGCATACCATATAAACATGGCGATTGGGGACCTCAAGATTCTGCAAGAATTTTCTGAAGATTTTATTTTTAGTCTATATGGAGTTGGTAAGACTAGACCAGCGAGATGGAAACCCGAATAAAAAATAAGATTTGACATCAACCTACCTCCCCAGGTTCAACCGGCTCGGGGTCATCTTCAGTCTCGTCACACACAATAACATCTCCGTGTTCCAAAACATCTTGCCAACACATAATTTGAGTTGAGCATAGGAAGCCATGAATAGGACAAAAATCTTCGTGAAAAAGCTCGTCTATGGTAGAGAGTTTTAATAGAGCAGGATAAGAAGTCATTGATACTCCGCCTCTATTGGATTGAAAGTATATCTATCCTTAACTTGACACCATATTTTTTGATGCCACCTATCTTCTTCCATGTTGTGAATGAAGGCAAGCTTGCGTTCTATGTGTATCTCAATATCTTTTGACGAGGCCGTTGGGCATTTTGAGCAAACATTAACCTTCCAAGAAGCACATTTGTCACAAGGAGTAACCGCAACATAAGCATATGTTCCATCATCTAACTTCCTATGTGCAAATCTTACCTTGTCATATGGTGTTCTTCTCATTACTCTACTCATTCAATCACCTTACCGCTTTTAATACACTTTCTTAGAGATATAACACCGTTATTACCATACTTGTCAAAATACTTGATTATATCACGAGTCCAGAATGAGCCTTTGTACTCTACTGGCTTGTAAATATGAACTCGAGGGAATATCTTTTTGGGATTTATAGGAGCCATATTATCGCCCCATGTTTAAGACATAATTGAAGGCATGAAATTGAACAACTAAAGAGTCCATCAAGTTACCTGACAATTCGCATATTAGATTTTTCTCATCATCGTAGAGCGGACCTCGTTTTATTATTGCAGGTACATCGTTCTCGAATGCTTCTCTTTCTATGAGAGCCCACTCATAATGTGTGTCATTCTTAATTACACAAAGAATCTTATCTTTATCTAACTGTTCGCTTGCCCATGCTACCTTGTTAATAGCATCCATCATCTCATCCATATTCATTCGCTCACTTCCTCTACTAATTTTTCTTGTATTTTTATTACTTCATCTAACACCGTTTCTGGAGTTAGTCCTTTGGGAATATAAGATTTAGGTTTGAAAACAAGCGTGTGTAGTAAGCCATGAATAACCAACAAATCTTTCTTGATGTCTATTATTTCTGCTTTGTTGAGCGAGTCTCGTATTTTTGATGACCCTTCATCTTCGCTATACCAGTCACATATACGACATGAGAGGTAGCAATCTCCTCCAATCCCGTTGGGGTAGTGTCTTAGTATTTTTTCTCCACATTCTTCACAAGTCATAATTACATCTCCTTTAGTTCTGGCCAGCAAACTTCGCAAACACAGCCAACATAGCACATTTTAGATTCACTCTTACTGATACCTGAAGTCACTACGGTAACCTCTCCTACGAATGCACTTTCTTCTTTGCATTTCTCGTTCCAGCAAGTGATTCTTGGTATGCCCCATAAGTCCTGCTTGATTGTCACAGAAATACTGTGACATTTTTTGCATCTTATCTTTTCTGCTATTTCTCCGTTCATCTATACCATCTCGCATCTTGTTTTATTGACTTAATTTTTTATTCATTCTTCATTTGAATCTGATAAGTAGTCCCATTGGTCACGAGTTACTTCTACTAAGTAAGCCATATCGTAAAGCCAAGGTCTTTTTTCTACTTTTCTCCACCACGCCGACATCTGGCGAATGTAGAGGTCCTGATGGGTAGTAAGACTAAGATTATTGTCTAAGGTAAGTATAGACGACAGTGCTTCTCGTTGTCCTTTAGCGAAGATAGTTGATGCTTTTTGAGATTGGCTCATAATAATCACTCGTAATAGTATGGTGTGCTTGGCATAGTGAAGGGAAGAATGCACATGAATGCACAAGTACCCTTAGAGGCAGCCCAGCCCCTCGGAATGTAACCTTCGGGATAGTTAGATGAGACGGTATCGTCGCCACCTAGTGCCTCGAGGTTAGGTTTAAATGTTGACTTCTTTTGCTCCGCTTCGGCATTGTAAGCCTCTACGAAAGCATAAGCCTTCTCTTTAGTATCAAAGCAAGTCCATTTGATAAACTCGTAATCGACACCCCATGTACCTCCTTCTTCCGGCCCACAATATACTTGTGAGTGCCTGACAACCTTGACATACCAAGGTGAAGGTTCGTGGGTATCATCAGCGAAAAGCATGTAAGACATATCATACGAGACCATATCGTAAATGTTATTAGACTCGTACCAACCATGTTGCTCCCAGTCTTCCCATAGAGTAGGCCTGTCAGGATATTTCTCCTTTAGGTAATCGTAAGTGTAAATGTCAAGGATTGCTTTCCTTGCTTCTTCCATACTATCGGTATGAGGTATCTTGTGCTTTTCAACTGCTTTTTCGCAATACATTTTCTCGATGTATTGTTCTCGAGTTATACCCATGTATCTGTTTTCCAATCGCTTTGCTTCTTCTATGCTACCCATCTCATTGTAGTGCCATAATACTTCACTCATTTTTTTCACTCTCCTTTTGACATAATTTCTTGAACTCATCGTGTAAGTTCGTGGAATAACGCTCGTCATATAGTCGAGCTATTTTTATTAACTCGTAGTAGTTAATGGTGGCATCTTGCATAGCATCATACAGAAGCTCCGCCATGTTACCTCGGTTGTAACCCATCATGTGGATTAAGGCATTAATAAGTTCTTCGTTATAGTGAGTAGTATCTATAAACATTCTTAAGCCTCCACATATTCTTCATATACCCATTCATCAGTTTCTATTCTAATCTTAAGTTCCGTCATCATAATTCCTCCCTAGTATAGAAGTAGCATATTCCGCAAATGTACTTACCTTGTATAATTAAGCCCTGTTGTTCTGGGTATCTTAAGGTATTACAGTGGGTGCAATTTGGGTGTTCACTCATCTCCCCATGCTCACGATTGTAAGGGTGTACCATCAATAAGGCCCCCCGTCAAACTCGTTTGGTCTTTCTATTTCTTCAGTATGCACTACCTGATAGAGTGTTTCTTTAAAACCCTTACGAAGTAAGTAAAATCTCTCTATATTTGGATTGAAACTTGTAACACCACATCTCAGATTATGACAGGTGAACCATAGGTTTTCTCTAACTCCTATCATGCAGATGGTCTCAATTTCACTTACACTTAGGCGTGAAACTTCACCACACCAAGTACATTTACCGGTGGCATTCTTAAGATGTTCTATTGTATCACTAACATTCATGATAAGTCACCTCGCACGATAGGGTGTGGCTTAATAGCAACCCTGAATCTTATGATACATATACCTACTTCCACAGCACAATCCGAGCAAACACGACAACCTCGTGAATCCTCATGTACTTGGTTTTCGTTGGTCAAGTGAATACAACAATGATTACTTGGCTTCATAGTAAGACCTCCGTTAGTTTCGAGGAAATCAACATCGTAGTTTCTAACTCTAATCTATGGAGTTGCATTTTCTTTGCGAAGTTAGATAGGACTATGGAGGAACCTTCATTAGACATTAGGAACTCCGTTACACCGACCTTAAGTTGGGCTAGCGTTGTAGTTCTTCCCATGTTCAAACACTCTCGCCCCATCCGTGGTGAGCCGAGCTTTAGCATATAAGGTTCTTGGGTGGTGTTACCTGTCCACATAACGAAGGGCCGAGTAATTATGTTACCTCCAGAATGATATGTTACTCCGAATCCCATCTCTACATGAAGACATTCGGTGTTTCTCTTTACTACCAAGTCTACTCCGGTAGCGAAGGGGCCATAGTATAGTTGGTATATCTTAGATGCCCCAGCATCCTTTTCTAGTTTAATCTCGAATAATTGTATATCATTTAAGTCCATCGTCGTTCACATCTTTTCTCGGGTTTGTATTCTTGTTATTATTGTGTTAAGTACAAGGTGCATTATGGCTGCTTGTTCTGCGCTTTTCGCTATTTGCAGATAAATGTCATACCATATATAGTTATGGGGTTCCTGCATCATGCGATTCTCGTATTTAACATTTTATCTTATGATTTGGTTGGTGAGAAAGCACACATCCGAGTTTATTGATTTTTAGCAGAATCTATATAGATACCTTGCTCAAAGTTCTGTACCAAAACTTGCACATATTATTTTAAGTAGTATGGTCGAGAACCCACAAGGGAACACAAGATAAATTGCATAAGACCTACCGTGTGTCTATCTCTAACCGTTTTTATTAAGAACTGCGGACTATTTTCTCATATATTTTCTTTATGAGTTTTTTTGTGAGGAATAACGAGTTTTTCAAACATCTCGTCTTGTTAAAAAAAAGGAAGAAAAAAAAGCCCCCACCAGGAGCGAACTCCTGATGAGGGCAACCTAACCCCTTGAGGGGTATGCAACATCTTAAGCCGTGGTAATTAACCTAACTCAGAATTGTAGTGAAATCTTAGCAGCTTCAAGTTCAGCCAATAGTGCGGCTGCTTCTTCTGCCTTGATAAGCATTTCTGCTTCAAGCTTCTGCTTGTCCTCTGAAGACATAACTTTTGTCTCCAGTGTTGCTATCTTACCGAGTTGAACGATACAAGTATCTAGGTCACTTATGACCTTGGTATCGGTTGCTTGGGATTTGTCAAGCAGGCCGTTCCATAGTACCTTCATCATCTCTAGAACCGCAGCGAAGTTGCCGCAGTCTTTCTCAGTCATGGTAAGCGGAGATACAATCTGGAAGCCGCTGTCAAGGGCGGCTCTTTGAGCCACCATTTCTGCTGCTATCGTCTTGTTTGTCTCAGACAGCTGGTCTCGAATACGCATTCTTGTATCCGATTTTCTCTTCTTGTTGAGACCAACGAAACTTGCTTTTGGCAAGTCCACTTCGACAGGCTCCTCTACCTTCTTTTCGCTCACTTGTGTTTTCTTTCCTCGTGCCATGCTTTCATACCTCACATAAGTCGGGGGGCTCCGTTGCCGCCCTCATGTAAGGTAGGGTGTCCCACTATATAACACTTTTGGTCTGCACGACTTGCGAGCCAGATTTACGAGCTTTGCCACAC
>PDMW01006585.1_pt1 | contig 69031 bp, 78 predicted proteins | sample 1515511 | NCBI WGS metagenome assembly PDMW01 (sample SAMN07343023, study PRJNA328102) | Marine metagenome, whole genome shotgun sequencing project. | biome: marine; feature: bay; material: water; isolation source: viruses from water sample < 0.22 micron filtered, nuclease treated, low... ... | reverse complement strand
TGATGCTCCACAAGATTGGAGAGAATCTATCATTACTATTCCTCAATCGGATTCTTTTGGCAATGCTTTGTATCGCAAAATGTCAGACCTAACCTATAATCAGGTATGGAGGGTCTTAGAAATTATTGATGACCTAAATCGTATGAGTCATCACCATGCCCTAATCAAATTCAGTAGCAACTATGTAGAAATTTGGATTTACAGCCATGATAGCGGATTGGTTATGCCGAAAGATTATCATTGGGCCGAAGATTTTAATGACATGATTGCTACGGTGGACTGGCAAATGTGGGAGTCCGAAACCGAATGGGACGATATAGATTGGGATAATCCCACCCCTTCAGACTGGGGAGATGATATATCTTGGCAAGATGATTGGGGTTCGTTGCGTCCTGAAACTCGCCCAGAATTTCCTACCGTTGATGCTAAAATTGCCTCTATGTTGCGAAACCACTCTAAAGTTAATGTCAATGGTGAACAAGGATGTCCTGGTTGTGGTCAAGAAGATTTATTCTATCGTGAATCCACAGGGACTGGAACTAAATGGTATTGCTATGGATGCTTCTATACTGAAAAGACGGAATCTCAGAAAAGTAAAAAGGTCCTCACTTTAGAAAAATATGGTCTGAAGGTTCGGTGTCCCGATTGTAATGAAATGATTGTGGCTTATAATCAAGCCTCAGTTAATAGTCACCGTAAAAAATGCGGGGTGACTAAGTGAATATCATAAATTGGATTAGAAAACCTGCATTACTATGGAGTTTTGCACCAAGAGAGTCAGAGTTGGGTCGTGATTTTTTTTATGCTCCATCTCGTGAACAAGCCCAAGCAGAAATGATACACTACATGAGAATGAATCATGGTGATGAAATAGGTGAATTGAGGTGGGAGCCTTTTGGTCGTGATGGACTCACTTTTTTAAATGAATATGATAATAATACATTGGTTGGTTCGTGGGGATACCTAAAATTAGTAAATGGTAAAGTTAAAACTTTAGATGAAATCATGGAAAATCGGATGTTGCTTCAGTGGCCTGAAAATACTCCAGGAACAAGGATTAGTTAAATAGGTGATGCAACTACTAAAAGGCATGACTCATTGGACGCATGATGAATATATATCTCGTCTGAATGCTGACGCTGATGCTGCATATCTCATCGCTGATGCCGCCCGAGCCAAAGGATATGACCCCCGAATCACTGTGGAAATACCTCAAGCGTTTGATTTGGCAGACCGCTGCCAGAAATTATTGGAATTTTTACACCCCCGTAGAACTGCGGAACAGATTCGTGCGCTAACCGAATCACACGATGGAAACCGTGAAATGGTGGCTCTGGATATTGCTAAAATCGTTACTGCGGAATCATGGTTATACGGTATCAAAAATAAATGTGATTCTTGTGGCGGAGAAAAGGTTGTCAAAAAGGGAAGACGAACTGTGAGTTGCGATACTTGCGATGGAACTGGGATGATTCTGAACTACTCCGAAGATATTGAATTAGACTATGAAGAAACACTGCAAAAATTCTCTGATAATGAGCGAATCATCAAAGACGACACTTTCGGAGCCTTGTGTATCTATCATGGCGTGTGTGCAGGATTAGCAGTTCTGACAGAAGGTATTCTGGTGGCTCCATTAGAAGGTGTGGTATCGTGTCGTATTGTCATGAATGAAGACCGCAGTAAATCATTAGCCATCAACTTTGCTGGGCCTATCCGAAGTGCAGGTGGAACGGGTCAAGCATTGAGTGTGTTGATTGGAGATATTATCCGTCGTGAGTTCGGATTAGTTCCTCCTCAAATTACTTTTGAAGAGGCTGAAAGATACAAAGAAGAAGTCAGTAAATATGCTCGTGGTCTACAATACCGACCTTCCAACCCACAATTAGAGATTATTGCTTACAACTGTCCTGTATATATTGATGGTGAAGGTGTGGGTAATGAAGTCTCGGGTCAGCGTGACTTGCCTCGTGTTCCAACCAACAAGGTTCGGGAAGGGATGCTGCTGGTTATGTGTGAGGGTTTGGTATTGAAAGCCCCCAAGATTTTGAAATATACAGAAGCATTGGGATTTGCCGAATGGGACTGGCTAAAGCAATTTACCAACAAAGGAGATTCTGATGCAAAAAAAGCATCTATTGAACCTAACTACAAATTCTTGGCAGATATTTTAGCAGGTCGTCCTATTTTCTCTCGTCCTATGGCTCGTGGTGGTTTCCGACTAAGATATGGTCGTAGCAGGTTAGCAGGATTAGCCACTACTGCTATCCACCCAGCCTCTATGAGAGCAGTAGGTAGTTTCCTTATCGTGGGGACACAAATGAAATATGAGCGTCCTGGAAAAGCAACTGTGGTAACTCCTTGCGATACTATTGAAGGGCCATATGTAGAATTTAATGATGGTTCGGCTCGTCGCATACAAGAAATGGATGATTTAGAAGATGCTGTCCCTACGGAAGAAGAGTGGAATATTGCTCGTGTATGGGATTTGGGAGAAATTCTGGTTCCTGTGGGTGAGTTCTTGGAAAATAACCATCCGTTAGCACCCAGCCCTTATGTTCACGAATGGCACGAGTTAATTGTAAGTAAAGAAGAACTTACTTATCCAGAAACATTTTCTGAAGCCCTAAGTCAGTCCCAGAAATTTAATATTCCGATGGCTCCTGAGTATATTGCTCATTACAGTGACTTACTTCCTGAAGAATTGCAGACTCTGTTGCAAGGCATGACCATCTCTGATGGGTCGGCGCAAGTGGAGCCAGATGTATTAGAAATCATTTATCGGCTCAACATTGATGTAGATGTTAATCGGTGTTTATCTGGGGACAAATCGGAGTTACTTGTGAATCTCTGGAATTCAAAATCTCAATTGGATTTTAAATCTGACTCGGACGGTTCCGCATTGGGAGTTATCCGAAACTTTTACAATTTTCCAATTGAAAATCCTATTTCTATCCGTATTGGTGGACGAATGGGAAAACCTGAAGGAAGCAAACTACGAGAAATGAAACCTCCGATTCATTGCAACTTCCCTGTGGGCTTCAATGTAGGTAGTCAAAGACTCCTGCGAACTGCGGCAGACCAGCAAGAAGATGTAGAAACTGGGTGGCGTATGTGCGATGTTTGTGAGGAAGCAACTATCTGGGGCGTTTGTTGTGGAGCCGAAACTCGTTTCGTAGGATTGAAGTGGGATAAGGTAGGAATAAAAGATTTGTATGAGTCTGCCTTGGAATCTGCGGCGATTGCTGATGGGAAAATCAAAGGTGTAAAAGGAATCACCAGTTCAGAGAAAATCCCTGAGCATCCTCTCAAGGGTGTGTTAAGATACAAGCATGGAATTTCCATGTTCCGAGATGGAACTATTCGTTTTGACATGGTAGACATTACCATGACTCACTTCCGACCCAGAGAAATTGGGATGACAGTAGAACAAGCGCAAAAATTAGGATATGACTGTTCAACTCTGGACGATATTTTAGAGTTGAGACCGCAAGATGTGGTGTTGCCTCTGAATTGCTCCGAGAAAATTCTGGCTACGGCAAATTATATGGATGACTTGTTGGGTTCTATGTATGAATTAGAGCCCTATTATAATTGTGATACGGTTAATGACTTGATTGGACATTATGTGATGGGTATCGCTCCTCACACCAGCGGAGCAATCTTGGCACGAATTATTGGGTTTGCTGATGTGAAAGGACATTATGGGCATCATTACTATCACGCCGCCAAACGCCGTAACTGTGATGGAGACATTGACGCAGTATTGTTGTTGCTGGATGGATTGATTAACTTTAGTAAAAAATTCTTGCCAGGACACCGAGGCGGGCAAATGGATGCACCTTTGATTTTAACTACCAAGATTGTGCCGTCCGAAATTGATAAGGAAGCCTTGAATGTAGAGATTGTAGACCATTATCCGTTGGAGTTCTATGAATTAACTCAAGGCATTGAAGATGAAGACGGCGATTTGGTCCCTCCTCCTGCTAAAGCAGCCATAGAAGCAGGAGTAACCATTGTGGAGTCGGTGTTAGGCACAGACTTGCAGTATGTCGGTCAGAAATTTACTCACGACACACGAGATTGTAGCGAAGGGCCAGCCAACAACCCTTACAACACCTTGGACTCTATGCGACAGAAAACCATGGCTCAATTTGCTTTAGGAGATTGCTTACAATCCGTAGATAACAAAGAACAGTCATCCCGATTGATTCAACGACACCTAATTCGTGACATGAGAGGTAATCTCAGAGCCTATGGGCAACAAAAAGTCCGTTGTCCTAAGTGCGGAGGTAAATACCGCCGCCCACCTATTTCGGGACGCTGCATGACTATTTTGGAAACCAAGCAGAATCCATTTTCGGGCGAAACTGAACAAATTTACTGCGACGGTAAAATTATCCTGACTGTGACACATGGTTCAGTGGCTAAGTATGATAAACTCATGGCTGAATTGGTGAATCGCTACGGTGCTGATGATTATACCGCAGGATTGTATGAGCAAGTTAGTCGCTGGGTAAAAGATACTTTTGAAGATAAAAATATTCTGAGTCAATCAAAATTACCATTACCTGAGAGCGAATCAACCGAAGGTTCAAATAGCAGCAAAACCAAATAAACTATATGTCAGAATTTCCCGACGATATTACTGTCGGAAAAAACGATGCACCTGATGTGGTAGAAGACATTACCATGCAAATGATGTTCTCAAAAATATCTGAGGTGTTGGAAATGAATGATTTGTTGCATTCCGAAATGACTGAAATCAAGAAAACCCTCAAAGCCATTGTAGAAGTTGCTAAAGCGGCTACTGAAGAGAAAAAACCTGTGGCTTTCAAGGATGATACCAATAATTCTATGTATGGTTAATCCCGCATTAGTGGGGAATCTCGGACAGTATCTACCATCACTTGTAGTGGGGCGGTAGGAACTACTTGTATGTCTCCCATTTCTATTCCCACATTGGCTGCGGCACTGATAAGAGTTTCTACTGATTCAATAATCAGCCGAATACCTTGACGGTATGCTTCTAACTGCCCTTCAGCGGCTTGTCGCATCTCTTCTACATCTCCTAATATATTCTCCAGACCTTGTTCAGTTCCACTAACGGCAGAAGCCATAGCCTGTTTTAGCATCTTATTTTCCAATTCTAATCTTTTAATCTCGGCACTGTTCAGCAACCAATTGATAGGAGCAGGGAGTGACAATTCTAAGCCTCCAGACCCAAACCTGACATTTCATCAATTACTTCTTCTGAAGGAGTGTTTTCCAAATAGAGGTTTTCATATTCTGAATTAGAGGTTTTCTTCTCATAAGCCATATCTGCACCACCCAACAACAAGAGTGTTAAGCCAGCCGTAGAAACCGACGGGCTGCTGTTGTGGTAATTAGTAAAAGACAAAATTCGCCCTGCTACCAACATGACGGCTCCGAGCCCAATGATTTTAGAACCATCTATCATAGTTAATATGGGTCGCTACTGTTATTTAAGTTCTTACTCGTCTGCAACGGGTGGGTTTAACACAGCATCTGAAAGATGTGGCGTGATTTGTTCCAAAATACCGCTCACAATCAAAATAGCAGACCGACCTGCCAGATTGACATTATCCAGCAGATTGTAAAGAAACTCGCACTGTTCAGTGGTGAGCGTTACTTCGGGCATAGTTAATCACTAAGGTTCTACCTATTTAACCCTTATCATGCCAGCAATCCGTATTGTTGAAGTGCCGTGATAATATCACCTAATGAGGTTTGAATGTCAGCCAAGTTTATATCTGTGCTTGCAGCGAGGCTACCCAAAGTAGTGGGGTCTAAAGGTTGAGCGACATAAGGTGTTGCGTTTTGTTGAACCACAGGAGTTACACCCATGAATCCTACTGTGCTGGCAGCATTTACTCCGACTGACAAATTACCTGTAACTGTCAAAACTGTGCCGTCAAAAGTTAAATTGGCTTCTCCTTTTATGGCATTGGCACCTGTGACTGCGGTAAGGGTATTGGGAGTGCTGCCTGTAAGTGACACGCCCGCCGAACCGCTTGATGCGGCTGTTATTCTTCCTTTTTGATTTACTGTAATTGTCGCATTCGTATAAACTGCGGGTGTAACTGCTGTATCTGTAAGAGCAATAGTTCCTGTGGTAGTGATAGGGCCGCCCTGTAATCCAACTCCTGTGGCGACTTCGGTAACAGTTCCTGTGCCTCCTCCACCAGAAGAGGAAATTAAAACTGTGTTGCTGGAAGTTCCATTAAGAGTAATTCCTGCACCAGCCACTAAATTTAGCGTCGGGTCGGGAGTAATTGTGGTTTGTCCTGAAACAGTTCCGCCATCAGCAGATGTCTTGATAGTGGGGCTTCCTGCTCCACCTTGACCTGAATAGCCATTTGCCATAATAATATTAGGTGGTGCTGCTATTTGAATCTAATGATTGCTTCATTGATAAACTGGAATGAACATGGGTCCTAATCCGACATCAATTTGTAACCAACCTGCGGGATTTAATGGACCTCCTGTGGGTGAATCAGGGAATGCTGCGGCTACTGGTGGGGCGACAGGCCCAGCAAAAGCACCTATTTGTGTAGCGTTGATGTAGGCTGCATCATTGGTTAATACTGAAATATTGGCTCCTGATTGAAGATAAGCCACATCTTGCAAATTAGTTGCGGAAATAATATCTCCGTTGCTACTGGAAACCAATGGCTTACTGGTGGAAGCGGTTTGACGAATTGTTCCTGCGACATGAAGTTTGGTAGATGGGTCGGTGCTTCCTAATCCAATACCAACATTTCCTCCACTTGTTATTCTAAATTGGGTAGCGGTTGCGGCTACATTGTTATTGGATGCGGCAGGTGTTCCAAAAGCCACATCATATTGTGCGCCATCTCGCTCACTAACTTGCCATAAATCAGCCGTCTCCTCTACATTGTTGAAGTGTATTCCTCCGAATGCGGTCGTCAATCCGACTCTTCCGTTTGAACCTGTGGTAAGAATTGCATATTCTGAATCTGCTCCTGCATCTACTTCAATTGCAGCAGTAGGAGAAGTTGTTCCGATTCCAAGACGATTATTGGTGTTGTCCCAGAATAGTTCTCCGTTGTCCTGAGCCAAATTTCCTGCGGCATCTACGAATAAAATACTTCCTGCTGTTCCCGAACCTACAGCATCACCGATAGATACGCCTCCGCCCCCTCCTGAGCCATTAGATGCAGCCGTGATACGACCTTGAGCATCAACCGTAATATCTGAATTAGTGTAATTTCCTGCGGTAACTGCTGTGTTTGCTAAGGCCACAGTTCCAGAAGTGGTAATAGTCCCTCCACTTAATCCAGTTCCTGCGACAATTTGTGTAACCGTTCCTGCATTAGCCGTATATCCTGCATCATTGGCTAACAAAGATACGGGTTGTCCTGCTTGAATGGCTGAATCGGCTTTGACTCCTTGTGCAGCAGTGGCGAAATCTCCTGTGTCGTCCTGAGCAGCCGTTCCTAATGTAATTCCTGAGAGTTGGTTCAATTCTGCGGAAGTAGAAGTAACTGCTACATTGTTGAGAAATAATTTGCTGTTCCCAATTTTTACTTCGTCTGATGCTGTAGCATCATTAACACGAAATGGTTGTTCGGCCATGGATAACTATTATGACTACTGCTATTTGAACCTTATCAAGCAATAGTCTGTCGCATAAATCTGACAGTTAGATTATTACTTCCTGTGCGAGTCACTTGAACGGCAGGAGTGGCTGCGGAGGTGACATTGACAGTGAACAATGCCGCACTACCAGTGAATACATCAGCAAAAGGAACGAAACTGCTGCCGCTTCCATCCGCAGTAACCAATAATTCTGTGGTTTGTGATTCTCCTGCGGTGGCATCAAAAGCAGTAATAACATATTTGGCTCCTTTGTAAGAAGATGCGGCAAAAGAGTCAATGGTTGCAGCAGAACCTGACGATACCGTGGTGGTGTTGCTCTTGAAACTTCCATAAACCGAACCTCCTGCGCCGATTTGCAATAATTCATTAGTGGTATCAATGTTAAATGAGGCATCTATGGAGAATCCTCCGCTACCGTCTGATAGCAAAATATCTCCTGCGGCTCCAGGTGTTGAGGCTCCTGCATCGGTTTCCCAAGTTACAGTTCCTGAACCGTCAGTCTTTAGAACTTGATTAGCAGAACCATCTGTGACGGGTAGAGCAAAAGCACCAACGGAAAAACTTGTGGCACCTGAATAATCCATGGCTCCTGAAACTGTTGAGCCTCCTGTTCCAGTTAAGGCTCCTGCTCCAGCAGACACACCGACACCAGAAATTTGTCCCGATGCTGTAATAGTGGTGGCTCCTGTGATTGCACCGTTTGTAATGTTGAGTTGTCCATCAGTAAGGCTTCCACCTATGATGGCTCCAGAAGCATTGACTGAAACGGCATTTGTGATACTTCCTGCGTTGATGGTGAGTGCGCCATCAGTGAAACTACCTGCGGTGACCAATCCTGAAGCATTAACAGTAGTGGCTCCTGCAATTGCACCTGCATTAACAAGACCTCCTGCACTTGCATCTAATCCAGCACCAGTAATCAAACCAGTGGCTGTGATGGTGGTGGCTCCAGCGATTGCACCGCCCGAACCGATTGTGATAGTTCCATCGGTGGCTTGGGTAAAGCGAAACGCCTGTTGTGCCATATAATGATATTCTGGTTTTTGCTATTTAAATTTGTCTAACTCAACAACGACCGAATTACCTTAACGGTGTGATTATTGGCAGAGCCTGGAGTGAATTGCAAGACAAAATTAGCCCCAGAAATTACACCATTAAAACTTCCTAATGGTGCATCACTAAAGATGGTGCCATACTCTACTACATATCCTGTGGTTCCATCGTGAACGCCCAATAATTCTGAGGTCTGATATTCTCCTGCGGTAGTGTCTGCTACTTGAATAATGTATTTTACTGAGCGATAACTGCTGAAGCCCCAAGAATCTATGTTGGAAACTGCGGCTCCCGTAGTGGTTTGGGAACGAGTGGTGAGATTCATATCATTGATAGACAGACTTCCAGAACCCGTGAGGCTTAAAATGTTGCTGGTGGCATCAAAAGAAAATTCATTTTTGCCTCCGATGGTATCTAATGCTGTGGCATAGGCTACTTGCGTGGGTTGAATAGTCCCTCCAATACTGCCGCCACCACCTCCGCCTCCCGAAGATTGAATGGTAATAGTATTGGGGTCGCTTCCTGTTAGTGTGATGTTAGACCCTGCAACCAAGTTAATTTCTTGTGAGCCATCTAAGACGGTATCTCCTGCAACAGCACCAGCACCTGCTGATAAATTGATTTGAGGACGACCTGCAAACCCTGTCCCAGAAAACTTTTCAGCCATAATGAGTCACCATACTATCAGACACCGCCCTCTAAGGCTTGTCGTCCAGTATCAGTGAATCCTGTTTGTTGCTCAGACCATCCAACGAACACTGCTTGAACATTGCCTGTAAGTGTGTCTGCACCTGCAACTGCACCAGTGTTGATAACACGGAACACAACTTGCTTTTCTACCACCAGAGGAATTTCAAACTTCCATTGGTCGGATTGAGGAACAACTACGCTCCATTGGAAATCGTCCCATTCAAAAAGTAGTTCGCCGTCTACCCAGATTTGATAACGAACTGTGGCGTTGTTATTGGTAGTGGGTTCGGTGTGTCCAAAGCGAGAAACTAAATATAGTTCATTCTTACGACCTGCTTCAGTGGCCGTGGAAGTTCCTGCGGTGGTAATTCCTGTGAACAAACCGCCGCCGCTACGAGCCCCAGAAGGAGTCCCTACTGAGTTCGGAGTAAAGACCTGACCACCAACTGAAGTGGATGCAGTAGACGGAAAGGTTGGAACAGTAGAATCAGGAAGCGAGGATGCTGCGGGTGAACCGCTGACCCAACTTTGAGTTCCCAAGACACGAGCATCATTAACATTGATAACTACTGCATCAATATATTCTCCAGCATCTAAAAATCCACCTGCTAATCCTGTGAGAGAAACTACTTGGCGTTGAATAACATTCGCAGAATTGCTTTTAGGAACCAAATGCCACGGATAATTCTCTGAATTGACATTGTTAGGATGCAACATCAGATTTTCCATAGCGGGGCGAACTGGACGCTTATAGGTTGAAGGGTCAATTCCAACTCGCTGCGGAGAGGTAGCAACCGAAGTTTCGGTGCTGTATGAAGAATAAGGAACAGGAGTTGAATTAACTGCATCGCCCTTCTGTGAATATCCTGTTTGGAAAGCCTTCTTACGGTAGGCTCGTTTGAGCCCACGGATGTTATCGTTGGTATCTCCTGACGGCATGAAATCACCTATAATTACTTTTGGTCCTTCCTGTTATTTAAGGTTAAGCCAAGTTTGGGAGCCATTTTTTGTGCTTCCCTTTGTTCTTTCCAATATTGAGTAGATGTGGCTAAATACCACTCCCAAGAACTGGTGTCTAATCCCCGACTCAATAATAGTTGCCTACGGAACCACTCTACATTATCTACACTTACTTCAATACCCAGCGATAGCAATTGCTCACAAATCAAAGCATCAGAGCCTGAAAAAGTCCAATATTGAACAAAAACTCGTGCCGCAGGTTGGGAAAGAGCCCAAGTTCCTGTGGGATATTCATTAAGGATAGCGTATCGGACATCCCAAGTTTGAAATGGCCTCACATAAACATCAGGTTCCAGCAAATAACCATAATTGGAAGTTAAATCTTTAGGAAATGGCGATGAATCTCCTGAAACGCCCCAAGATTTGATATTTTCGGGATTTTGATAATAATGTGTGGTATTGATTACTATCTGAACAAAACCATTGGGCCTCCATTGCAAAATATTTCCCAGACTCACTAATGGTGCGGCTGTAATTCCTGGGGTGCTTCCGAAATCATCTATCACGACGAAATGGTCTTCTCTCACCATCGCTGTCTCAGTTATCTCGTTACCATATCCACTGGTAAAGATGGAAAATTGGTTAGCAGGATTGGGCAGGTTACTTCCGTCTGCCGCAGGAATTAGTTCCCACAAGTATATTTGTTTGCGAATCATCAAATCAACCTCTTAGGGACTTCTTCTAAAGCCTGTTCGTATTCATTTCTTTCTGAAATATCGGCCATCAATTTGTTGCGAATTATCATTCTTTTGTGTGCCTGAACAGTCTTGACATTGACAGGGATGTTCTGAGACATTAAAAAATTGGCTATCAGTGCATCAGAACCATCAAATAAAACATACTCCAAATAAACACGAGGAATCCAAATATCTCCATCATCATTGTCAATGGCGGTGGTGGTGGAATAATCCCAACTTCGGGTAGTTACACCAGAAGTTTCCCTATCGTATGCTACCTGAGTTTGTTGCAATTGATTGATTGAATAATATACGCCCCAAGTTTGCCCAGGAACTACATACATTGGCGTATCGCTGAGATAAAAAGATGGGCTAAGTGATTGAGGCCCATAGCGTAATCCTGGAGATGGACCATAGGGTGAGGTATTTCCTGAAATCCCAGGACCTACTACATTATCGGGTTGTTGAAAATACTGTGTGGTTTCTACCCAGATATTAGCACTCGCCGCAGGAGGCCACAGGGAGATTTCATCAATAACGATAAATTGAGTGGCTTTAACATAGCCAGGAATGTCTAAGTTGTTGCCCAACCCTCCGACAAAAATATCTACTTGGGCATGAGGATTGGTTCCCCAAGCAGGAATCGCAGGAGATAAAGTCAAAATTGGGTCTTGGTTAAGAACATATGGTGTCGGGTAGGTAGTAGAGGGAATCAAACCTCTCCACTCATAAACCTGACGGCGCATCATACAATATAATAACCCTTGTTGCTATTTGAACCTTCGGTTCAATAGACGGTCTTTTGGATTTCAAGTTCGCCAATAAGTGTTACTTTGACACGAACCGTAGCCACATCTGTTCCGCCCGTTGCCATATCGTGTGCAGCAATAGCGGCGTTATTGGAAACAGAAACTTGTAGCGGTTGCTGGAACAGCACCAAAACAGGGCTGGTAAAAGCAATATATCGTTGGTTTGCAGCACCTGGCATTACCAATCGCTGGATAGAAATGTCGTTAGTTGGAATGCGGTTGCCTCCGACCAGAATTTCCACATCAAAATCTGCGAAAGTTCCAAATGGAGCCGTATTAGGAGTGACATAATTATAATAGTAAGGGTTAGTTACGGTTTCTACCTTGAGTTGGTTGCCCGCAGCATCAAGAGGGACAATGTCAATTGCGAAACCATGAATCCTAACATCTTCGTTGTTAGCCTGATTGGTATAAATTGTGGCAATATTTGAGGTCCCATTAGTAGCAGGGACAGAAAAATCGTGATTAGTAGTCAGAATTTTTGGTTCAGGGTCTTGATTTGCCATACTTTATCCCTCCTCAAGCAACACGACGGGCTGCAATCTTCTGAATAGAAAGTTCGGAGATAAGCGAAATCTTGGCACGAATCGTAGCGACTGCGGTTCCGTTGTAATTAAATGCCGCCACTCCTGAGTTAGAGGTGAGGTTAATCTTGAGAGGTTGTTGGAAAAGCACAATCACAGGAACTGTGAAACTCATGGTCTGGTCTTGTTGTCCGTAAATCCAAGCAATATCAAAAGCATTGGATGGAATGTTGTTTGGTCCAACACTCAAAGCCATGGTAAAATCTGTGGGCATGGTGAATTTCGGGTCAGTTGTGCTGGTAATTTGGTTTCCTGCTCCATCAATCAAAGAAAAATCAACTGCTACTGCATAAACACGAACTTCTTCATTATTTGCTTGGTTGGTGAAAATAGAGACAGCACTCTGAGTTCCACTGGCGGTAGCCACGCTAAAATCGTGGACGGTAGTATAGACTTCTGGCTGCGGGTCTTGATTTGCCATATTGGTTAATCTCCTATGTCAGATTGGTTCTTCTTGCTATTTCAATCTATCGTTTCAAATCGGGCTTTAGCCCTCCACCAAAGCCACGACCATCTCAATAATAGAATTCCTACCAGTAAATCAATGATAAAAAACCAAGCACCATAACTTTCCAGATGTTTTGACATAGATACTAAGACTTCATCTGGAGGAATCATGCCGTCTTTTAGAATAACTGTGACCCAAATCATGGCTCCCAAAAATGCTAACCAGAAGGTAACAAACAATTCTTTCCAGACTTTATCCATAATATCTCTTCACTTGTCAATCTCTAAATAATTCTGATTCGTCAGAAACTTCGGGAGCGGGTGCTACATCTACTTCAGGAGGGGTAATGCCTTCTTCAATAGCCTTAACATCTACATATTTTCTGGCAAAGCCATATAATTTTGGTGCCAAATCTTGTAATTCTTCATCCATGGAACGGCCATCTTTTGACGCTTCCTGACGAATCAAACCATCTAATGACGAAATGGTATTCATGGTGCGATAAAAATTGGGTGTGAATACTGCCCGATAGGTTTTGCTAATTCTATCTGTTTGTCGCTGCGCCTGAATTGCTAACAATACTGCGCCTAAATTGGTAGCCGTAATGAATCCTAACAACTGCCAAGTCCACCAATCTGTGGGTTTAACCAGCAGTGAAAATGTTTGAATGATAATTTCTACCATCACTAATACTCCAATCATAAATCGGGTAGACAAAATATCGTTAGATACTAATTCATTAAATTGGTCGTTATTTTTCATAGGTGGGCCTCCTGAAAACTATATACATTATGTCGTTAGTTGGTGCGTATCCATCTTTTTCATATCCATGTTCTACCACGGAAGCGACACATTTTTTCTCCCAACGGCGTTCTTTGTCTATGGCAAAAATATCGGCTCGGAAAATACCTTGGTTGCTCAACATAATGAAGTCTGAAATAGTATAAATGGGTATTGAATTAGTTTCATAGTCTACATATTCTACCTCATCAGATACAATATTTATTTCCATCTCGGCTAATTTTCTTTCAAAAAAATCTTCCCCTAATTGTCTTTTAACTGCCTCGGCTACACCAAAACCTGTGTGTAAGTTCTCTTCAATAACTTTCCATTCTCTTTCAGCCAAGGTGTCCCACTGGCGGGAATTGGAATCATACTCTCTTCCGATGGTATGACGATAGGCTTGCAAGTATTGGATTTTACGAGTAATTAAATACTCAGTCCAAATCTCATCTTCAGGGGGATTGGACTCCATAAGGTTATTGAGGTCTGCTACCTATATCAACCTTCACTCATATTCTCTCAAGACTTTTCCTCGGGCTTCACGGGGCTTTCCTCCATTAGTCCAACCTTTGTGTTCTACGGTGAGTGGGGCTCGGCGGGCTACGATAGCATCTCTTTCTGCCCACAATCCATAATTATATTCACGAGTTCCATTCATAGCCACATTAAATCGTTCTCCTGCTTCGTTTTCACAAATCCAAATTGGAGTTCCTTCCGCAGTCCCTTGTCCCTCAGTATATCCCACAATTGGAAATTCAGTTTCTTCATAACGCTTGACTTTCATCAAGTCTGATGACCTGCCATTGAGTTTATAGATAGAATTTAGGTTACGAACTATGCTGCCCTCATAACCCTCTTCTACAAATTGGTCAGTATAGGTTTCCACCTCTTCATAACTATTGATAGGGTGATTTTCTACAAAACGAACCCGAGTGCGTCGGGCCGCAGGAACTTGATTAAGAATACGAACCATCAAGCGATACCGATTAGCAAAAGTCATATCCCGATTGTCCAAATCTATCAAATCATAGACTCGTAATTTCATAAATTCCATTGCTTGAATATCACTTTCGGTGTATTTTTCTGGATTTTTACGGGCTAATCCGCTGGCTCTTTCAAATTCCACATCATCAGGTTCCGCATATAATTCACCGTCCAAAATAATGTTGCTGGGCAAATTAAGATTCAAAATATCTTCTCGGATAGCGTTCATTCCTGGGAAGAGTTTATTCTTTCTTGACATTAGAACTACCTGTCCAGCAGTAGGCATAGAGGCCAAACATCTAACGCCATCAAATTTTCTTTGGATAGCGGCGGGGAATTGGGTCCAGCGTCGGCCACCTTTAGAGAACTTTTTTGCCAACATAGGGAGGACCACAGTTTGATTTCGGGCTCCTGCCATAGAAATTACATATCCTTGGTCCATTTTATTGAGCCATTCTGAACGAGCCTGTAACTCAGCCTGTTCTAAAACGGTGCGTCCTTGATTACCTGCTGATACAACGGTGGGAACTCCTGTAATTATGGTTCCTCCTACTTGTCCATAACGAGTGTTAATTGAGTAAGTTGAATCGCCATTAGAAGTAACTGTGATAGTCCATTCTCGCAAATTATTGCTGGAGTCGGTCTTGTAGAGTGTGTCAAAAGGCATGGTTATCTCTCCGTGTGTCACCTATTTAACTTATTCACCTAACTTCCAAAATTTAAGTGACTTCATGCGTTGCCACCAAGAAGATTCATAACCGAATTTTCGGTGTGACTGGCGCAAATCATCCAATACCAATTCAGAAATAACATTTCCTAAAACGGTGGCTAAAACTCCGACAATAACACCACCCACGATGACTCCATTAACAAATTCTCGTCTTTCTTGAACTACTTTGACAGGAACTGTTTCGGGGTCAGCCTCAGTGGTTTCTGAGCGGAATTGGGTTCTAACTGCCCGATGAGAATCACCATCAAAAATAATTACAAAACCTTGGGATTCTAAACGATTCCTAAGTCGGGAATCCTGTGCTTGTTGAGAGGTAAGAGGAATACTCAAGCCACATCACCAGCCTCATCACCATTGGCAGATTCCACTAAGAAATAACTGATAACCAAGATAGGGAGGCTAAATAAAATCATGTCGTGAGTTTCTAATTGCTTCAGGGGATTTCCATGGGCTTTGTAAGTTTTACCCAGATTTCCCAATGTTGATAAAAAGAATGCTAACGAACCTACGGCACCCAGCATGACTCCACGCCATGCTTTACGAGCCACATTGATTTCTACTTCTTTCTGAGCATCTACTCGGTCCGAAATTTCTGCCTTATCGGAATCCATTTACTTTCACCGACTTTTTTTAATCAATAGTGTTGCTCCGACTAATACCGCAGCACCCAGAGCGAATTTGTGTGCTGAAATAGTTGAATCTCCTGTATCTTCTGCATTAAACCAACCAAAATACTTGTTATACCATGCTTCGGAACCAGCATTATCGGCTTCAGCAGGTGCGGTGGTTACTGTGTTGCTGGATTCTGGGTCAGAGGTTCGGCATCCCAGTGTCGGCCACAAAGGATTACAAACACGGGAATTATACATTTTACGAGAATAACTTCCTGGTGCGACATTGGTAATGTAATTCCAATCCTGAGAGTCAGCACCACCAGAGGGCATAATTCCGAAAATTCCTGCCAGTCCACTCATAGTCCATGGCATACCAGCAGCCCCATAGGGTTGATACGCATTACCTTGGTCATTAAGAGTGGTGTAGTTGAGTTGGAATGCTGTGCCAGCAGCCGTGGTTGCACCCTTTGAAATGGGATTACCTGCACTATCGTAAGCGAGAATTTCTTCTTTAGCACCTGTGGTTGGGTTCGTAGTATAACAACGACGAGAATATAGGTCGCCAGGGTCGCAGGAAATATTGTATCCAGTCATACAGATACATTCTCTGCACTGTTATTTAAGGATTACGCCTTGCGACTAAACCACCAGGCAGCACCAATCGCTAATGATGCGGCAATAACAGCAGCGGTTTGCTTGTTAAATCGTGATTCAGTGGAGCCTTCTTCCATAGAATCTACCATTGATTGAGCATCCATTATCATTTCTGGGAAATCCTCACGGTCGTAATAACCGTCATAGCCTTCTTCATCAACACGGGTCTGAAATTCTGCGATTGCATCAACCACATCTTCTGAAAATGAGTATGGGAAAGCAACTTCAAATTCTCCATTAGTGGATTTAGAAATAACGACCAAACCGTTTCGGATGTCATCATCCATCACATCGGAAAGATAGTTCTTGATTGGTTCATCAACCACAAATACTTCTCGTCCATCAGAATCTTCATAGACATTTTGCACAGATTCTGTGACTTCGGAAAACTCGGCTTCCATTTCTTCGTCTCGGAGCCCTTCTTCCATAGGAATAGCGACTTCTTCGGGTGAATTGGAGTTAATGGCTCGCTTGAGTCGGCTCAGAGCGGAACCACGCATATAGGTGTTGTAGGCTTCAGGAGTTCCATCATTTCCCTTATTGTAATTATCTTCTTCTGCACGACCAGCCCAGACATAATCATGTGCAGGAAGAGATGGTGCAGCGTCAGTAGCGGAAACAATTTCCCCTCCAGTGTGTTGTCCAATAATTCTGCCATCGCCTACTGGGTCAGTAGATGGCTCAGGAACTAAAAGTTCTGCGCCCGAGTCAGATGGTTCAGAGGCTTCAGCCGCAAAAGCCGAAGGAGTTGCTTCTTCAGCAGCATAAACGGGGAGAGTTTTTCCCAACTGTTCACAAATAGTAGCCGCATCTTGGGCTCCAATTAGACTCTGACATTTATGTTCTTTGCCAGTTTCTGGGTTGTTGTAGTAGCCAATAACTTGATAACGGCTGCCTCCACCCTTGGTTTTGGTAGCAATAATGTCATGAACCTCGCACATAACTTTCTTCTTGAGTCCTGTGGAGTAAATTTCTCTGCTGACCATACTTACACTTCCGTATTCCGACTATTTAGGTGTTTGCTCAAAATCCAAAAGTGTCACGCTGGAAAGACGCACGGGTTCCCAAAGGCTCTTGACCGAAGGCAGTAGAATAAATTCCTGTGGTATTTGCATTAGGAGAGGCTTCAGCATTCAGGAAAAAGGTAGTCATCCCTCCGCTGCTTTCTGCACCATATTTTTCTTGCATTTCTTCTGAGGAGTTTCCTTCTTCGGCTTCCATGACTTCTGATTCCAGACGGTCCATTTCGGCTTCAGCAACTTCAATAACTTGCTCATATTTTTCTTCATCTGAGGCTGCTTGTAGGCCACGGAATAATCCTCCAAGGCCAAAACCAAGAGGGAACAGTCCCATTAAAGAAAAGACTAATGGACGATAATTGTATTCTCCATCTTCAGAAAGTAGTTCTCCATTTTGGAACCACTTATCAAAACCCCAAAGAGTCAAAGAACCCATTCCTAACAAGAGTGGGAAGCCCACCATTGAATCGCGCAATTGGTCCCTGACGGGTGTAGAGGTTGGAACTTCTTCCTCGCCTTCAAAAATATTGGAGCGGAGTTGAGCAAAGTCCATAGTTATACCTCATTATTACTTGGTGCGTTTTGTTATTTAAGTTCTCGGTCACCAAACCTTTGATTCGTAAATCAAATTGCTGGATAACATCAGTTTGCACCAACCGCAGCACCAGTGTAGTTCTGTCCGAAACTCGGTGTTGTGGCTGCCATACTCAAAGTATAGGCTGAGAGGTCTGGTCCATAAGCGATTTTACCATAAGGTGTGGAATTGCTAAGGTTGTATGTTTGTCCAACCATTCGTCCTGCCATGATTCCTCGTTCAGTAGAAACCTTTTGAATCTCTCCGTAATTATTGACAATTTCTTGTCCCGTGTTTTCGTTGATGAGAACTTCAGTTTCTGAATTAAAAGATTCTTTGGCGATACGCAATCCATAATTAACTACCAGAGCAAGAACTCCTGCTCCTGCAATCACCATTATAGTTTCTTTAGGATTCAAAAAATCCACCTCAGTTGTCGCCCAGAAGCATACCAAGAGCCGATGCAGCAATAACAGAGCCAGCAGATAGTAGCATGAATCCAAGTCCAATCTTAGCACCAGTTTCAACAGGCTTTGCCAATTCAACTTGGTCAGCCCACATGATGTCATTTGGCGGAGAGGAAGCAGCACTCATTCCAGAATCGTCTTCCCACTGAACAATAGCGTTAGTGAGTGATTCAGCGTGGTGTGCAACCTTAGCGTCACCCAAGCCTCGGAATCCTACGGGCTTCTGTGTCTTAGCGTTGCTTCGGCGGTCTTGACGGAGAGAGCGTCCCACATCAACATTAGAAATAAATTCTCCCTTAGCGTTGCGAGCCACATAGCGTTGGTTACCGTTCAACTTGTATCGGTTACGCTTACCGTATTTCTGGGCTTCAAATGTTTCCGCAGCCTTGGTCTTGCTGTATCCCTTTCGCATTTTTTGTCCCATTTTCTTGTTGTATTGAGATGGGCTCATAGGTCCGTAGATTTTAGGGGTGTATCCAATACGACCGTAGCCGTTGAATCCGCCCATGTTGGAGTTAATGAAAACATGGAATTTGTTAGCGGAACCGCTGCGTTCAGTTAGATAAACTGGGTCGCCTTGGAACTGAACACCTGGATTTGCCGAACGAATAGAAGCCTTAACAGCCTCTATATCTTGACGGCCAGGAGGTAGTGATGCCATGGCTTCAAAAGTTTCAGCGTGTTTGTGGCCGTTAGCGTCACCCAGACCACGCATTCCTGCCTTAGCATAGCGAGTTGGTTTTGGTTCACGCTTGTCAGCAGCAAGACTGCGTCCCATGTCTACATTGGAAATAAACTTTCCTTTGCTGTCACGAGCAACATATCGGTAACTACCATTTAGTTTGTATCGGTTTCGGGTTCCATATTCGGCATTTTTTTCCATAGTTTCACTTCCATAGGTTTCAGCATCCATGGTTTTAGTGCAAGAAGCACAGAAAATGGATTCAGCATTTAGGTCATGTGACTGACAACCTGCACAATGTTGGTGAGAATCAGATTCTGCACTCTTACATCCGCAAGTATTACACATAATAATAGTTATGGCGTTTTGCTATTTAAGTTTTATTCCCATTCCGAGGCCCAATAATCCTGACCCCACTTATAATTCATTAACATATCCGTAACAAAAACGGCACGAGAAGCGGATTGTTGGTTTTCTGCTGAACCATCCATCAGTGCTTCAAAAGCAGCCATATTAGCAGCATCATTTAATGCTTGTAGCATTTCCAAATCTGCGGATGAAACATGGCTTTGTAAGGTATTTACAAAACTGGAATCAATCAATCGGGTAGGTAGGTCATCATCGTTAATCATAGAATTTACGAAATCAACAGTTTGTTCAGGGGTGTAGGTCATCTCAACTGAAATTTCTGGGATGGATTCGGGTTCCAGTTCCATAAAATCAGCGATGTCAATTTCTTCTACAAAGCCCTTGGTGAATTTGCCTGAACTATCTCGGTTCTGAATTCTCCAAGATTTGGTTTCCGCAGAAAAATTCTGAGATAGTCTATCATTAGTGACTTGAGCGACTCGTGACCAATCATCTATGCTGTCGGGTTGGAGTTCACGACTCACCTTGGCTAATTCCAATGCAGGAGGGAAATTATTATTAGTTCCTGCGGTCCGTAATACCCGACCTCCCTTATCGTAGAAATTAAGGGAGTTAGCGACCACTACTCCTCCGCCTACGACCTTTCCAAAGACACTACAACCATAGTGCATGGTTCTTCCTAAAACACTCCATCCCTTTTGATTACAATTGCGGTAGAAATCTGCGGCGGTATCGGCTTCAAAGGTTTCAGCATAAAACGGAGTATAATGGGGGTCTAAGTCGTTTTTATATTCCTTCATCCATATTTTGTAGCAAGGAATACATACTAATTCACCATTAGCCATTTCATACTCAACGGTTTCATCACCATAGACTTCTTTTTCATTTCCGACTATATCCGAACAATGATTACAATAAACCATGTCCTCTTCATCATATTCAGCATTAAACTCTTGACCTAATGCGTATTCACTTCCTATGGGGAATGCAAGGAAATCAATGACTTCCACATCATTTCCAAAATTGCGCCTAATGTATGATTTAATTTTGACTCTAATCCTATCTTTTGTGTGAGTCCAATGGTCGTCTTTCCTTGTTTCAACGGGAACAAGCATTGATTCGGGATAATCAAATGTTTCTTCGCCATCTTCCATGTATTCAATGTTGAGAATATCAAAATTGGTTTCAGCATTCTTCTTTGCTTCGGCCTGATAAACAAAATCTTGCTGTTGCATTTTCGCAGACATTCTTTCATCTCTGTGAAGGTGTTCAATGGCTCGTTCAATGAGTGATTGACGGGCAGATGGCTTATCAGGGCCTTGTCCATAACTACTGATACGAGAGCGTCCATTGTTGGGTAGTCCAAACATTACATCTCCAAAGACAAAGGTTTCTCCATCTCGTTCCATAGAGTGATTGACATTAACCATTATAACTTCGTAACCTTCTTCCGCAGAAAATTCTTCGCTGGCAAAAATTGGGTTGGCTACCAGCCACTGTTCCACAAACCATTTAGGAATCTCTACCTCTCCATGAATAATGTCTTCAAAGTATTGGTCTACATCTATTTGCGGGTCATTCTCGTCTTGCAAATATTCTGCGTAGGCATATCCTAATGATTTCATTCGTCCCATGTTTTCACCTCAAAACTATCGCATAACTGCTTGGCAGTAACGGAGAAGTCGTATTGAACACAGTGGTTGTTCTCAAACCACTTGCAAATACCGCAACTATTGGGTTGCCTTGCCGTAAGTTGCACCGCTTCTCTAAGATTTGGTGGCGACTCCATACCTTAATATGAGTCGTTTTGCTATTTCAACCTTGCGTTCAACCATAAAGGTTGTCCGTGGTTTCAGTAATGCCTCGTTCCGTTTTAGACATCTTTCTTTGATTCAGTAGGATTTCCAAGGCTTGCTCCATGTGGGTCTGAAGAATTTTAGTTTTGGATTCATCAAAATCAGAATCTTCAAAAGCCAGCATGAAAGCATTTTGAACCAACTCTTGGAGGTAAGCCCCCGAAAAATTATCTGTGCGCTTGACAATCTGCTTCAAGTTAATTTTGGCTTGGAACGGTTCTAAATATTTTTCCAAAATATCCTTGCGGGCTTCTGGTTTTGGATAACCGAACTCAATTCTGCTATCAAACCTTCCAGGTCTGTCGGCCAAAGCCCAATCCAAATGTTGAGGATAGTTAGTTGTGGCTAAGGTGATAACTCCTGTGTTGCGTTCTACACCTGAGAGAGCATTCAAAAATTCTCCGAGTAGTGGGTGGTCGTGAACTTCTCGGCGGTCTAATCCTCCGAGTGTGTCAATATCCTCAATAATAACCAGAGTGGGTGATAAATGGCGAGCCATTTTATAGAGTCGTGTGATTTGTCCTTCTTGTTTGATAGCATCTCGGGAGGCGTAAATGGTGGTAATATTGGTATTATTCATGACCACATTACAACACAATGTTTTTCCTGTTCCTGGTGGGCCTGAAATCAAAACACCACGGGATGCACGAAGATTTTTAGCCCGATAAACTTCCATGTGTGGGACAAAGTTAATGATGTGTCGGTTTAATAATTCTGTGGAGTTATCATCTACGATAATGTCTTGCCATCCAGCACCTGGAACATCTAAGAAACGGAAATCTGCGGTAAATTTAGAGCCTTTCAGTAGACCTTTTGTGTTGAAGTGTAGTTGCACTTTATCCCACAATTCGGTATAGCGGTTTCCGTATTTTTGGTTGGTTTCAAAGTAGAATTTAATATCAATTTCATACTGGTCATAAGGCCAAAAAGAAACCACTAATGGGTGTGAATCTTCTCGGTGTTGCAAAAAGAGGGAGAGTTTGTAAGGAATCTTAAATTTTTCTCCGTTAAAGACTTCTTCGTTCCAAATAGGGGGTGTTTCAGCATTCCCATATTTGTGATTTTCTACCTTAATGGTTTCATACTCCTCTTCTAAAATCTGCATCAAGGAATACGCCCACATGATATATTCTCTTCCAGAATAGTCTCGGTGTTTGACTTCTAAGTTGTTGATGTCTGTTTGGAAAAAATCAGAAATAGAGGCATCCATCTGGTCGGTCTTTTCAATTGAGTCACTAAGATACTGCAACATATCTTTGAGTGGTTCGGCGGGTATTGAAATAGGTCCCATTGGGGAAGTGATTTCAAGATTTGTAGGCATTGCGGTCATACAGTTAAGTTGTGACATTACCTATATGAATCAAAGCGCACTCAATCCCGAACTGTTAAATACTTGTGAGTCACTAAATGTAGATAATAGCCACGACCAATGCTCGCCATTATTACGATACGACTCTCCATAACGATTCTCAAATCCTGGAAGTTGAGATACTGCATCGGGTGATAACTGTAAAAATATTTGCTGCTGTTTTTGTTCGTGAATAGCCCGCATCAAATCGTTTGTGTTTCCTTTGTGTGCCGCAGTTTGTGTGCCTCCTGCGGTGGTTTGTTCGTCGTGACAATGATAATATCCTATCAAATCGGGCTCATAACTCAAACGATACAAGTCATCAGATTCCAAGGGATTACCTAACACACGCTGCCACAAATCAGTATCTTCGCCAAAAAACAAATTTTCATCAAATCCTCCGATGTTTTCAAATCTTGAACGGCGAACGATGCAAGCCGAAGTCATGATTGGTCTTAATGCCGCAAAGAAATAATCTTGTCCACGCTCCCAATTATTCTGAAACTTATCCCAGTCTTCAGGAGGGATGAGTCCTGCTAATCTTTCCGTAGAATAGGAGTCGCCTGATTGTCCGATAAGTGTTTTGGTAACATTCATTACACCCCACCACAGAACTTGTTCTGAGGGGCGGGCAGGTAGGTCTAAAGAAGCCCATAACAAGCGTTCACTATACCATTTATCGTCGGAATCTAAGAAGGCTAAATAAGGACGAGAACCTTGAGATATGGCTTGGTTTCTGGCTTGAGATACACCAGTTCCTGACTGGCGTAAAAAGTGGAATTTAATTTCTGAGTCAGCAAACTCTTGATAAACGGCGTTAATGGAATCATAGCGTTCGTGGTCTTCGGGAGTCCCATCTACGACCCACACTTCAAAATCTTTGAAGGATTGTTGATGCAAAGAAGTTAAACAAGTGCGAACCAGTTCTGGATTGGTCTTGAAAACAGGAACGATAACATCAAACATAATGTTTTTGGGAGTTGCCTCCTATATGAATCTTTACAAATTCATAATTTCCCATTCATCACGAGAGATGATGTTGAAAGTCATACCTTGGTTGAGTTGATAGCGATTGCGGGCTCCTTCATCTCGTTGAAACATTTGGAAAGTTTTCTTCCAAGAGTGAGGCAGGGTGGCTAAAAACTCTTCTGTGATGTGACAATCACTGTGGCGGGCCAACAGCAATTCTGAAACCTGAGTCATAATTTCTGGGTCTTGGCTGAGGTTTCCTAATTGTCCTTCCCAGTGATTTTTGATAACCAATGGACTGTCTACGGATAAACAACGAACTTGGTAGTCAGCCTTGACCCATTGAAGCATGAGTTCGGTATCTTCGGCCAGACGAAACTCAGGAGAAAACTGGTGGGTGTCTACACATTTTCTGCGACACATTAGCCCTGAAAAGTATGCCGCAGCACGGAACCAAAAATGCTTTTGTAAGTCTCGGGGCAAGAAGTTGAGGATTTCATAACACTGCAAGTGGTTGTGCATAATTTTCTGCATACCAATTTCAGCAGGAATGCCTAAGCGTTGTAACTCCAACAAATGGGTGGAACTAACGCTGCTCAGAATTTCTGTGACCCAAATATCGGCTTCTTGAGTTTCCAAGGCTTGGGACATCAAAGTCAGATACAAAGGATGCCACAAATCATCAGAATCTAAAAAGGCAACTAATGGATTGGAACTGGATTCTAACAATTGATTACGGGCGGCGGCGACACCACCTTCTTTGGTTTGTCGCTGATAATTCCAACGAGAACCAAATGCCTCAGAATATTCGGCTAACAGTTGCTGATACGAGTCCCAACGAATCCAATCTTCGGGAGTTGCATCACATATCCATAATTGAAAATCCTGTGTTGATTGATTTAGAACGGAGTCTAAAGTGTCTCGCAATAAGTTAAGTGGCGTGGAGCGAATCGGCATGATTATATCAATCATAATGATGGTTATTACCGTTACCTATTTGAAACTAACCAAAGAGGCTGCCTAATCCTTCAAAACCTATGTTGCCTTCAGTGAAGGTAATGAAACTCGCTATCATCTCGGAACAAAAAGATTGCCACTCCGAGCCGAAAATGTCTTCTTTTTCAGGCTTATAAATTCCATCCTTGAAATTGTGGGCTACGGTAATAGATTCAGGGTTGCTGAACCCAAATAGTTCTCCTCCGATGCTAATAAAACAGAGTATGGCTTGTGAAAATTTGTTCATCAGTATGCCCGAAGCGAATCCATCAAAAGTGATATGTGGTTGTCTACCTGCTCCCATGTTTTTAATCCAATCATAGAATTGTTCTGCCATATCCACAGCGTCTTTTTTGGCTTGGTCTGATAAATCCAAATAACGAACTCTCAGAGATGTCTGATTGGTTCTTAACCATTGCTCCATTTCTGAATACACGGCGGTTTGAAAGTAAGAAAATGCTCTCCAGTCAGAATCTTCAGTCTCGGCAGACCAGAAAAGCGGAGTAGCCCAACTTAACATATCATTCTGAAATTGCTCAAAATACTCATCCTCCAAATCCCTGCCACCTATTGCTGTGGCTCGTTGGTAATTGTTCACCAAATCAGTAAAGTCTTGTAGAAATGCGCTAAATTTCCCGACGATTTGCCAAGAGTGGGGCATAGAAGGTCGTTGTAGCCAATTAAGAGGAGTAGGCAACATAGTAACTGTTCCTGTGCTCACCTATTTAATGTTTAGGGTTGATGTAGTGCTGAAGCAATTAGATTACTTCCCACATTTAGCATCACAACTCCGCCCAAAACACCCATTCCGTATGACAAAACAGGTGCTTTATTACGATTTACCAAGAGCAAATTCAAATGAAATGCTGACACGGCTAATCCTGCGGTGATAAAACCGATGCCTAATTTAGCATCCCGATTCATGCAGATTCCTCAATAGACTCTTGTATGTTATCCAATGCTTCGGGTAATGTGTCTATACAATCCTCTAAATTAAAGTATTCTTTAACAGAATCTTGAGCATATCCGACAACAAGGCTCACAACCATTGCGGCTGCGGCTAATTTAATTAGTTCCCCACCATCATAGGGTAGGTTTTTAACCAAACTGCTATTAAAACCATCAGATTTAGCGTAAGAATAAAAGAACACGCTCTGAACAAAGTCGGCCACAAACAGAACACCACCCATTGCAAGGGCATTCTTCACTCTCGGGTGCAAATTATTGACCCCCGATTGAGTTAATTGCTAAATAGCCGCCCACCGCAACACCAATTCCTGCGGTTATAAGTGCAGGATAAATTGCAGTAGTGTCTATGTCTGAGGAAACAAAGAGGTATTTTCCGATGCACCATCCGACTCCGAAACCGATTAGGGCTCCAAGTTGGATTTTACGGGCATCTTTCATTACGCTCATGTTCTCACCAAAGAGTGTTTCAAAGCCTATCGGCCCTCAGAATCATTGTCACGGCCTAACCGTGTCTCAACTGAGGGCTAAAGGCTCACTTTCACCAGTTTAGCGAACTCACATTCCTTGAGCGGAAAGGAGTGAACGCTTATACCAGTCCACATTTCCTGGGTTGATGGAGATACCCATTTCCAACAACTTGTTGGCGATGAGTGCATCAGGACCGTCGTAAAGAGTGTATTTGGTGAATGCGTAGTGGTCTACTCCGCTTGCTGTTCCCCAAGAACCTGCGTTGAAAGCAGTGTAAAGGATGTCCCAAACTTGTCCTGGCAACACATATACATCAGGGTATAGGTTGAAGGAAGGCTGGAAATCAAGGGACCGAGGGTAAGGACTGGCCGAACCTGGGATACCTTGGTTTGCAACATTGTCTGGGTCAAGGAAGTAGTCCGTGGTGTTGATACGAACTTGCACATAGGCACGAGGACCGAGTGTTCCGTTTCCTGGGGTGAAATCACCGAGTTGTCCTCGGTAATCTGTTGAGACCGTAGCCGCTGTTGAAGTTGCTGGCAGAGTTGGTGTGCAAGCAATGTCTTCAATGACAACGAATTCTGTGGCGGTTGTTTCTGCTGGCTTGGTAATGTTGTTACCGAATCCACCAATAAAGATAGAAACTGCTCGTCCCGCTTGTCCTGCGACGAAGTTCTTTGTTGTATCACCATTTGGCCCGAGGCCGTTCCATTCATAAATTTGACTTCTCATACTCATAATAATCACTTTCCATAGTTAGTTTTCCCAAAGGAACCCCGAACTCAGACTCCTCCGTTAGCAGGGGCCATTGAAGCACGGGTTTGTTGCTCAATGAGGGAACGCTTATACCAATCAACATTGTTTGGATTGATGGTGACACCAAGTTCCAAAAGTTTGTTTGCGATGAGTGCATCAGGACCGTCGTAAAGAGTGTATTTCACGAAAGCAGCAACAACTTCAGTAGTTGTGCCATTCATTGCGGTGTTGATGCTGTAAAGAATCTGGAAGACTTGACCAGGTAGGACATAAACATCTGGGTAGAGGTCAAAAGACTTCAAGAGGTTGTCCTTGGTGTAGGTCAAAACAGTTCCTGCAACTCCGACTCCAGAAGGAGAGCCACGAGGGTAAGGACTTGCAAGACCTGGGATACCACGCTGACGGGTAACATCGGGGTTCTGGAAGTAATCAGTGGTGTTGATTCGGATTTGGACTGAGCCACCGAGCCAAGGAGAACAAGCAATGTCCTCAATAACGATAAACTGGGTTGCAGTTGTTTCGGCTGGCTTGGTAATGTTGTTTCCGTATCCACCGATAAAAATATCAATTTCTTGTTCGGTTGGAACTGTAACAGGAACATCACCTGTGGTTCTTCGTAGGCTACTGGATTGACCTGTTGGGGCAAGGTTACTCCATTCATATACTTGGCTTCTCATACTCATAATAATCACATTTTTTTGCACAGTTCTTGTGTCTAATATTATATGGTATTTTTGACTATATAAGGTTTTACCCATTTCGGAGGATTTCAGACAATTTTGTTGGGATTGAAGGGGTAACTACTCCAGTTGATAAAGGGGTTTCCATAAGAATAAGTAGTAATAGGTGGGGCAATCATATTAACAAATACTTGAACATCCATCTGAGCACGAGTCATAATTAGTGCGGTCCGACCTCCAACTAATAAAAATATATTGCCATCACTCCAAATCCAATAATTGTGGCGGCCTCGGGTAATAGAAAGAGTTTGTTTTCCACGAGTATGTTCAAACCAATCTGAAGCAGAGAGGAATTTTTGCTCGGTAGCGAAGTGAGGCATCCCAGTTTTTTGTAAATTAGCGTAAGTGGCTAACCATCCACCGTCTACAATTGGATAGTAATCTGGAGCAACAGAAGCCACGGCTTGTTTATGAGCCTCAATAATTTCATTTACCAGAGATTCCTCTGACATATTCCTGGATTTTGCCAAATAATATATTCTGTCGTAATCAATAAGGCTATTGCTTCTGGTGTCGTTAATACATCCAGGATATTTTTTCATGAAGTCTCTCACAATTGTTGCTCGGGTATGTGAATCATCTCCTGAATATGCAGGAACGGAAGAGTTAAAAACATTAAGAAAGAATGTTTCCATACTATTTTGGAAATCTTGCATGGGTAATACCCACTTCAATTCTTGTTATAGAGTTCTTTAGCACGGTTGTAAAGAGCGGAGCCTTTACGGATAGGTTCAAAACCTGTGATTCCTAAATCCTTGCGAGCCATACCGACTGCACCAGACCAAGATGAAGCACCTTCAGCCCGCTTACTCATGCGCCATGGCTTGTCTTTACCTTTTGGCTTGGATGTATCTGTGGACATCTTGGTTTTTGGCTTGCGGGAAACTCGCTTGGTAGTAAATTTCTTTTCCATAGCGACTTCATCAATTTCTGCGGCGAATGATTCAGTTTCAGTTCCTGCATCAGAAACATCATATCCATCAGGAGATGCTGTGGCTTGAGGGGTGTATGATTCAGGAGATGCTCCTTCCATACCAGCAGGTCCGCCTTCAGCATTCAATAATTTAGAATCCTTTTTGATAACAATTCCCATATCGTCGCTCAAATCTTGGACAAATCCAGCCATGTTAGACACAACAGGTAGGTCTACAACACGGTCTGCGATAGGAGTCTTTCGCATCTTGCCGAGCAAAACACCAAGACCCATAGTGAGAGGAACGATTCCCATAACACGGCCAACAGTTACATCCATACCACCCAATAGTGGGAGTTGTGAAGGTAGTGACCCGATTCGGTAAGCCAAGACATCAGAAAAACGAGTGCTAAAAAATCCTGCTCCAATCAATAAGAGAGAGCCACCGACTGTCCAATCATTCAAAATCTTCATATATATCAACTCACATAGGTAGTTCAAAGGCTGCGCCAGAGCGAGCCTCAATGCGGAATGGGTCTACGCCAGTCAAAGTAGCGACACCCATAAGTAGTGGAACGAGTCCCATGGTCTTACCCCATGTCCAGTTCAATCGTCCTGTGAAGCCCCAAGGCTTGCTCATCCAACTTCGTTCTGTTGCAAATCCGACGAAAATTGCGCCAGTGAGGAGCAAAGAGCCGCCGATAGTCCATTTGTTAAGTAATGTATTTTCAATCATATTATTCACCTGTTTTAAATTTGTCCCATTACGGCTCCAGTTCCTTCTGCGCTAACCATGTGACGGCCAACGACTCCAGTTTTTGCACCTTCGGCGTAATAGAATGTGACTCCACGGCCAGAATTTCCAGCAGAGGGCATAACATGGCTGAGGTAAGTATCTGATTCAGCAGATGTTCCTGGTTTGACATAGGAACCGAACTCATCATAGATACTACCTGTTTGGTTAGCATAGGCATTTCCTGAAACAGTCATTGTTGCGGCTTCAGCACCGTATGAAACGGGAGGTTGTGTAGATGCGCCACCAGGATAACGAGATGCAACGAAAGCATTACGGCTACCGAGACCTTCTGCCACAGCACCGCCCACATCTACTGAGTTGATGTAAGCACCGACTTCATCTTCCACAGGGGAATTAGTGGTAGAAGATTCTGGGTTTCCTCCGCCATAGGCTTGTTCCACTCCACCAGTAGGTGAAACTTCTTCAGCACCGAGGTTAAAATCTGCGCCGTGTCCGAGAGGTGAGCGAACCATGTGAGAATACATTGGCTCTTTGCCCACGCCACGCTGCTTCATAGATAGTGTAGCCGCAACGAATGGTTCTTGGTCACCAGCAAATTCGCCAGGAGCCGTAGTTCCTGCATCGGATTCCACAGGTTGCATTTCTTCGCCTTCTGCATTCTTGATGTCAGAGTAGGAATAACCTGCGCCTTCAGGAGTGATACCTTGTTGTCCGATAACACTTCCACTACCAGATTGAGGCAGTGATTCAGTAGCCATCATTAGTGGGGCAAAGTTTCGGAAGAAAGGAACATTTAGTAGGGTGAGAGTTTGTCCCAATCCGTATGCGATTAGAACAATACCGCCTGTCTTAGAAGCAGCAGCAAAATCAGCACTCATTTTTTGGGAGCGAACCAATAGTGCGCTACCGATTCCAAGGGTGGTTAGAACACGAAGTCCATTACCGACAACTCGGCCAGCCTTGTAAAAAGGAATCATTGTCAGGGCAATCCCTGTTACATTCGCCACAATTACACCCGCAACTCCCATATAGGTGCTACGGTCTGTGAGGGTGGACATGGTATCGTCTACTACATTTGCGGTCATCATGTTTATTATCTCCGTGTTTTTGCTATTTAAGTTTGTCTAAAAAGACCTGCTGGTGCGAGTGTAATTTCCTGCATCGGCCATCTTGGTAGGTGGGCGGTTAATCAGACCCGCAGAATTCTGATTAAATCCAGTTGCTGCTGTGTTTTGATACACTTGAGCACGACTAACTGGTGCTGGAATAATTGAATCTCCCATAAAGGTATGATTCTTTTGCTTGGTGACACCACCATAGGTTTCGGCCAAATTCATTTCCATTTGTCCGTTGTTGAAATTGCTGGCTGACATAGGAGTAGTTCCTGCAATATCTCCTGCGGTAGACATAAGGGAGGTGTCGGCCACAGTGAGTCCTTCTTGGAAGGCTTCAATAGAAACATCTCCATTAAGGGTAGAAACCACACGGTTAGCAATAGCCAACTTGGTTTCGTGAGTAATGTTTTCATCGGTTTCCAAAGCGGTGAGGAATCGGTGAGCCGAACCTTTTCCGTATTTGACAATAGAAATTGAGTTGTTATGTTCTGGCTTGTTATTGAGTCTACGCCAGAAACGACCTAACAAGGATGGTTGGTCTTCAACAGGCGCAATACGAGAAAGACTCCACTTGCTACCATCGGGTGACCAGTTTAGTTGCATATCTCCAAAGTCGGCTGCGAAAGCAGGAATGATGGGAGCGGGTTCTCTGAGCGTAGCGGTAGCGGCGGAATTGGGGCGCATAACTGCCACAGTCTCTCCGAACATCTCATTGACATTTTTAATGGTCTGAGGAAGTGCCTTGAGTGTGTATCCAGCACCCATGTTTTCTTCTACGCCGTGCATAGCCGAGTCCATTGGTGAACGCTTTAGTTCTCGTTGAATAGCCAAATCAAGATTCATCTTTAAGACTCCTATGTTTTTATCGTGGTTCTTGCTATTTAAGTTTATTCAGAAAACAGCATGACCGTTACGAGGGAAAATTGTTTCCGCATTCAGCACAGTGGGGTCTGTTTGGGCAGTAGTTCCTGAATAATTATCATATTTTGCGGCTTTCTCGGCATCATTCCAAGTATCGGTAATTCGGGAAGGAGCATCAGCAGGAAGGTAATGTTTAACAACTCGGCCCGCTGAAACCTTGGCAATATTCCAATCATCAATCTTCCACTGAGGGCATCCTGACTCGCAATCGGAGTTATCAATAAACACAAAATCTGGGACAGTATAAGTAATAGTTTCGGTGAACTCACAAGTTTCTAACCAAGATTCTCCTTTTCCTCCGTGGTCTCGGTCCATCATAAGAGTCAAGTCTAATTCTGCCCAACCACTTCCCAGTAATTCAAAAGCATCACTGGCAACACCGAATCGGAAATAGGTGGTGTTTCCTGAATTCCAAGTATTGTCTAAAAACAATCCATTATAATTATATTCCTTCTCGGCTCCCATCCACTCTAAACTCGCCTTGTATCCTGTTCGGGGAGAAATTTCAATATTTGTAAATGCTAATCCACTTCTAATTCCTGATGGGACGGCATCCCAGTTATAAGAACCTCCGCCACTGCTTTGACAACGACCTGAACTTTGCTGACGAATCATGCCTTGAACCTCAATGGTAAAGTAAAATCGTTTATCTTGAATCGGCTTGGAAAGTTGCTGAGGACGAACCCGAATTGCGGCTCCACCTTTCATGGGTCGGATGGGTGAACAATAACACGCAATATCTTCATCGGTTAAAGCAGTTCCGCCTCCTTGCCAATCGTAAAATTTATTTTGGCTGTTATTGTCTCCGAACCAAGAAAAAGTAGTGGCTAAATAGGGCTCTAAACAATTGGCCGAACACGCATTCAAGACTGAATCAGGACAGTATTCTTCTTCAGGACTCCATCCACAACTGGTGGTGTAGAGATTGTTAGAGCCTGTGATATATTCCAAGCCTACTCTGGCACGAGAGCCCCAGCGAGGTTTGTTATCACTTAAACTGGAATTTCCAGTATCATCATCTCCAGAACTTTCTGGAGATGTGGTTTTAGAATAGAGCCAAGCGGCAGTTCCAAGAACTCCTGCTCCTGCGATAAGCCATGTGTTATCCATTAACCATCACCTTCGGCGCAATAGCATCAAAGGTGCAATCAAAGCAACTCCACAAGCGGCAATAAGAGCATAAGGTGTGGGTGTTGGTTCATCACGGGTAGATTGCATTTCTTCAATCACAGAAATTGCTTCAGAAGCATTACGGGGAATAAGAGGTAGTATTTCCATCGGTGGGGCTCTTTCTAATTCTCGGCGGGTGCTTTCAACATCGCCATGATTGTAATTTAATCGGCTCCAAAGTGCTGCACCAATTTTTATTTGCCAAGGTTCAGCAACTGTGCGTCCACCATTAGCAGCCTTGAGAGATGCTTCAACACGACTCAAACACATTTGTCCTCGTAGGTAATCGGGTGAGTGATTATCTGGGAACAACCATGCTTCGTATTCGGCTAAAGGCATTGAGGCAACTCGCTGACTCATAGAGTGTGCAGAATAAATTTCTCGGTATTGGTCGGGAGAAACTTCAGGTGCTTGAAATGCTTCAGGCTCTTCAGGAACCATCACTTCTGGTTCAGCAGGTTCTGGGACGGCTTGCCAAGGCTCTTCAGTTTCTGGGCCAGCAGGTGTGATTTCATCCCCAGGAATTTCTGCGGCGACATCCATCGCAGGTCCCGTAGGTTCTGATTCTTCATGTTCAGCAGACTTACCTTCTTTCTTAGCCAAAATTGCCTTTTGCAATGCTTCGGGAAGATTCTTTTTCTGATTTTCAGTTAATCCTCCTGAACTTTCAGCAGATTTAATCTCCGTATCAACATTTTCTACTACATCTTTAGCATCAGATGGTAGGTCATTGACAATTTTTGTGTCAGTCTTACTTAAGGTATCCTGCAAATCAACCAATTCGGGTGTTAGGACATCCTCAGCCATGTTCTTTATTTATGGCTGCTGATATTTAAGTTTAATTACAATTGAAACCAAGGGTGTTGAAACTCTTCTGTCCAATCAATATCGGTAGCATCTAAAATTTCAATCTTAATCGTATCTCCGTGAATGCCACGAAGTTGTTCTTGTATCCATTCAGGAGTGGAGGCTACTACTATCCAAGGCTGGTGGTAAAATCGGGAGGTGGATTCTAATTGTAAAAATGCTACTTGTGTTCCACAGGGTCTTTCGGCACACGAAAGGCGAGTCACTGTGGCTTGCATAATTTCGGGCGCAATTGGGTTTATATCTCGGGGGTCAATTTCTCCACAAGAAAATTCATAAGCGGCTACTAAAAAGCGAGGTCCAGCAGGTGTGGTGCGAATAAGCCCCGTAAAGGCATAACCTGAGAATGTATCGGGGTGAGTAATTTGCATGGCTTCAGGGTGTGCTAAAGCATATGGACCCCAAAAAGAAAAGTTATCTGGCAGCGTGTCTGCCATAAAGTCGTGAGTCATAGAACACACTAATTGTATTACCTATTTATAGTTATGAGGTAGGCATCTAACGACGGTAACGGTTGGTGTAGGGGACATAACCCTCATCCAAATCTGATTGATAAGCACGAAGTAATTCCTGTAAGTCGTTTGAGATAGCATCCATGTCAAATCCTTCTTGGTAATAGTTAAAAGTCTCTTCTACCTGACTGGTAAATCTGAGGAAAAACCAGTTCCATACGGCTATATAGTCTGGCATCAGGCAAACATATTTTTGCAAAAACTCGGTAAAACCTCTATTATACACTTGTTGCAAGGAATGAGCGTATCCATACCCACCGCCCTGTGAATTTTGGAAAAATGGCATAGGAGGATTTCTTGTTCGTCGGCCAGAAAAATTTCGTCCCAGCGACTTTCTTTTGTCAAAAAGCCACTTTAATTTCCGCAATGAATTTATTTGACCTTCCGTAATTGATTCTGGGAAAATCTGGCCGTTACGAATAGTGGCTTTTGATAGTTGTTCTTCCAACCAAGTTGAAACGCGGTTTGGATTGGTAATAAAATACAGTGCGTCCAATTTGTTCCCAGTCACAATCGGATGCAACACACCCTCTGTTGGTTCCCAAATCCACGAGGCAGAGTTATCGCTGCTGGAGTTATTACTATTTCTAATTATGGTCTCAATGGGCCATGAAAAATTGTCTTTAAGATACTGGCTGTATAATCCTGATGAACCGCGAGAAATCAAACGGAGTCCTTCTTCGGCTTTAGGCTCGTGCAAGCCACAAAATACTTTTGTTCCTTTTCCACACGCTTGACCTGCTCGGGGTCCAGTAGTTAATCTCCACTGGCAAGATACGGGTTGTCGTTGTGGCATACTTATCAATTAAGGTTACGACTATTTGAACTTTTCTTTCAAAGGGGTATCAAATTACGATGCCAATAATGTCCATCGCCAATAAAAGTAGGAATTTGTTGCCAAAATAATAGGGCTGCGATAGCGGCCAACATAGCCACATTCCAGTTAGAGCCGATACTTTCACGAACGGCTACATAGGCTGAACCTAAGAATCCTACGGTAAATCCCACACTAATCAGTTGATTAAGTCGGAAATTGAAATTTCTGGGAACATCGTCAATTTGTTGGTTATCGGTCATGGTATTAACCCCTATTTTTTCCGATTAAATAGCCGCCAACGGCTGCTACGCCTGTGAATAAAATCGTCATGCCTGTGAATTTTGTGGCTTGCTTTTTCATCATATTAAACAATGATTGCATATCTTCGTATTCTGATTCTGCGCCAAACATCATGCTGATGCGGGCAGGTATTACTAATTCAGTATTACAATCGTTACAACAACGGCCATCAAATAATGGTTGAGCATTGTTTCCATAGCGTCCGTAATCAACTCCACAAAAACAACATCCATCATCTACATCTTCATCTTCTTCAAAGGTTTCCGCATTCAAAGGAGTTCCACTAAATCCGCCACATTTGGGGCAAGAACCATCTTCAGTTCCTTCTTCCCAAGCATCCCATTTATAATCACAGCCATTACAATTCCAATTATCAGCACCAAAAGATTCTGTCAATTCGCCATATCTAATTTCTAAATTACGATAATTCCTCAAATCCTCTTCTGAAGGGGTTTCCATATCTTCAATCTCATACAGTTGGGCCAAAATTGTATCTTCTTCGGCTCTCAAAATCATATTTTGATGTCCTGAATAGTTGAGGGATGCGTGGTCAAAATCACCGTGAATAGCACTTGATTGAGTCAATTCATCGGGGGTGAATTGCGACATAGGAATCACTCTTCAGTTTCTTCGGGTTCTTCAGGTTCCTCGGAACCTCCGACCTTTCGTGAAATTGTGTAGGCGGTCAATGCTCCGAGAACTGCGGCTCCGATAGCCATAGCCATTTTTGTTTCTGATTTCTGAACCTTAACTACTGGTTCGGCATCCATTGTCATAACATCATCGTATTTGCGACCCATGCGGGAGTGCCTCTTATCCATAGCAGCCGCTTCATCTCTACGGTCTTTCATAGATTGTGAATGAGAGCCACGATGTCGCATTCCAAGGGATTCGTCCATCTTGTCATTATAGCCTTGTTCCGCACTTCCATACCATTGTGGAACGCCTTGTCCAAAGGTAGAAGAATCTTCTCCATAGGAATTAGGATAGAAACCATCGTCTACGGCGGGCATACCAACTCCTGGCCCCAATTCTTCTGCACTACCATACCATTGAGGCACACCTTGTCCAGAAATTGAAGCGGAATTTTCTCCCATACCGTTGTAGGCTTCTTCCGCAGAGCCATACCAAACAGGAACGCCATAGTCAGAAACAGAGGCAGAGTTTTCTCCGAATCCATTAGTGAGTGGTCCTGTGTAATCTCCCAGTCCTTCAGCATCCATTGTGGACATAACCCGTTCTTTCAAATGGGGTCTGCTATTTACTAATTGCATTGCAATTCGGACCTTCTCAAGAGGGTATTTGTCATATACGCCGTAATCACTGTTATTGACTTCCTCAATAATTTCCATGACTTCTTCATCAGTCATGTCAGACTCAGCACTCATTTTCTTAGCGGCACGACGAGCATAATCTTCAGCATCATCGTAATCTTCTCCCATGTCCATGTATTCATCAGCGATAGCATCTCTGGCTGAACCATCACGAACTGAAACAAATTCATCTTGTTCCCACATAACTTCTGGACCCTCATCTCCTTCGGCTTGATAACCGAATGGTGTAGAATCCCAGTTTCCAACGGCTTGTCCAACGACTGAGCCATCAGTTCCATACATAACTTCTGCTTCAAAGGCCATTGGGCTCATAGAATTAGTTCCGTAATATTCTGGGACACCATATCCACTACCAGCCGCTGAGTCTTGAGCAAAATCTCCGACGGTGTGGTTGAAATTATATCCTTCTGAAGCAAAGTAATCTTCTACGGCAGCCGAATTATCGTCTACATCATATCCAACAGGGGTTGCTTCGGGGCGAGCCACATATGCTTCAGGTTCAGCACCATCATATTCAAAAGGTGTGGCTTCTTCGGCACTAAAATTCTCTGCTGCGGAATCGTCTGTCTCAATACCTGCAACTGTGTTGATGGTATCAACAACTGCTTCTTGATTGTAAATCAATCCTGAAATATCAAATCCACCCACAGGAAGACTTCCTGCTTCAGCAGCACTTTCAATGGCTTCGTAAGAATCTCCTTCGCCCTTTAGCATTGACATACTGGCATATCCTGGGATAGCATAACCTTGTTCAGTTCCTAAACGATAGGTGCGAACTTCTTGGTCACCTTGACGGTTAATTCCCATCACACGACCCATAGAAACGGTGTCATTATCTTCCACACGGCATCCGATACGACGAGGTTGGAATCCATGGTTATCAGTCTCTCCTGCATAATAGAATAGAGCGCAAGGGAAAAATCGTCCTTTATCAGAATCATCCATACTTGCATATTGGGATTGGGTGATAATAAAGGTATATGGGTAAAAATTAACGGCTGGGTCAAAATCTCCAGCGTGTCCCCAATAATCATCAGAGGTGATTAGCAGCATTTCGGTTTCTACATTTTGTGGCATTCTTAGACTCTCCTGAGTGTTGTTTCAAATCCGCCTGACATTGGCAGGGCTTTTACTTCAGTATCAGATACTCTGATAATGTTGTGAGTATTTCTCCAGACACTTAAGTTTTTCGTCATTCCTGTGCTGGTATCTAAATATCCTGAATCAACATCTGGGGTCAAACTCAAACGACCTTCACGACCATTGACATTGCTATCTTCCGAATTGCGACTCAAATCACCAAATCGGTTATCGCCCAAAAATGGGGTAGACATTTCTTGGAAAGGAACGGCTTCAGGAGGAATCATAGATACTAAATATGGGTAATTGTTGTTCACTTCTGGAGGAACACGAGGAGGAACATCTCGTCCCGAGTAATCAATTCCTGTGGTTGCGGTAGTAGCGTTGTCCAAAGAGCGAGGGAAATTATTCTTGCGCTGCTTGAATGGGTCAGTGGAAACTGCATATTCTAAATATGATTTACCTTGTCCTGGTGCCAGAGCGTCAAAAACACGAGAGGTTTGTTCGGCTTGATATTCGGTAACTACTTCATCAGAAAGTGTGAATCCATTATCATATGGGTTGATGTAACGAGGTTGAACATCAGAAATTCCTGGTCCGAATGGGTCGGTATTAACTACCATGTTAGTAGATTGCAAATCCAAGAATTTGTATCCCATAAAAGATTCTGAGAGCGAATCGGGGATAACATCCGCAGTTACTCCTGAGCGTTCAATCTGAATTTGCTCAAAATCTGCGTAAGTGAACTCATCAGCGGCAAAACCGAGGCGTTGTTTTAGTCCAAAAGGGTTAAGGAAGCCTACTGCCAAAACCGTTAAGCCTCCAATAGCAAACATTCCTAATGGGGAGCGCAGCATACTCATACCTATTCATCCTTCGTTTTGATATTTAAGTTTAATCAATAATCCTCTGGTAAAGTTTGAGAATCTTGAAGTTCTTCAGGGGTTAAATCTGGCAATTTGGGTGCAGTTATGGCTGAAGCCACCACGGAATTTACATACTTCATAATAGCATCATTTTCACCCCAAACATCTTGGGAACGAGGTAATGGATTAGGACGATAGAAATCAATACCCACGGGTCGGGCATTAGCAGCCCACTTTGGAGCGGGGCCTGACATTTGGGATTCAATGCTTAATTCATCTTCTATTGAATTAGTGGAATAGGGATTAACTAATGGGTGGTAGTATGATTCAGCGGAAAATTCTTTTTCACGAGTCCAAGCAGCATCATGGGAAACAAAAATCAAAGAAGTTTTCTTCTCTTCGGTAGTCCATGGCTGTGGGTGAAGTGCGTCAGCGGGCCACTCTATCATAGCAGAAGTGGGGTAAATGCGAACCACATGGCCCAATGTCAAACCTCCACCATCTTGAGAAGGGCGGCTAACATTGACTACATCTCCAGGTCGCCACGAATCTCCATCGGGAGATAAGGGATTTTCCATTACACGAGTTCCTGTATCTCGGAAAGAAGAGGTTGGATAAACCAGACTGTTAATTTCGGAAACAACTTGCTTCCACAATTGTTGCTGAGTTAAAAAATCTGTGTTTTCCAAAACTTGTTCAGAATATATTCCTTCGGGCTGGTCAGAAAAAATCTGAATAACAATCCCTAATCTGTTGGCGGTATCGGATGAAACTTGCTGCGTTCCAACTCCTGTAGAATATCCTGACCAAACTGCGGTAGGAATCAATTGAACCACTGTGAATGGCCCAATTTTTTCCCGACGGAATTCAGACCAATCTGAAGAAGTCCACTGACGGGGCTCCAGATTTACTCCTAATGGTCTTAACGAACGAACCACTTCTATCAAATTCAAATCAATCCTCTCCTGGCAATAAATTGTTCCCGAGATAGACGACGGGCATCTTCAATCTTAGAAGCATTAGAAATAGGTAAATCTACTTGTAAATCAATAATTGCTAAAGGTAGGTTCTGATGTCCCAAAATTTTAGAACTGGGTTGGTTTTCAAAACGAATTTCTACGGGACGGATTACAGGGGCTTCAAAAACCTTATTTCCAATCCAGGAGTTGGCTTGATTTTTCCAATTGGCTTCCGTGCCATTGTAAATCAAATCTTGGTATCTTTCGGTGCTACGGCGACCATCGCTCCAAATAACACCTGCTCCATCCCAATGAGTGTCATAAATAACTCCTTGGTCTTGCCCCATAACGGCAATACTGGTAACCAAGTCTCCAGGACGGAAGGCTCTCATGATAAATAATTGGTTGGCTTGATATTTAAGTTTCACTTGCTGCTACGAACGCCAGCCCAGTAAATTCCACCCACAACGGCCACACCGATTAAGGTGTATCCCAGATTTTGAGTAATCCAATCGTTGAAACTTTTAACAAGTTCTCCCAATCGCGGGGTAGTTGGCTCCACTTGAAGTCCAGGAATTGGGTCTTCAACAGCAGTGGAGTTTTCTTGTTCAGCCGCAAATGTTTCGGGTTCAGGAGTTGGAAGTCCCAATTCTGATTCAGTATAGTTAGTCATAGGAACACTATCTCCAAAAGCACCAGCATGAATGGTAAATCCATCTTCCATAGCCATAACGGTATCTCGTGGATTAGCAGGGTTCAAATTAGCATCCCATCGGTTTTGGGTGTCACGGGTAATAAAGTTGTTTTGCATTGTAGTCATAATTATCCCTCAAGCAGTGTTATAGAGTTGGTCATCAGCAGGTCGCCACGAATCCAAAGGATTGTAAGCAACGGAAGTAAAATCTGGGAATTGATACTGTGGACGAGAATCATTTGCCACATCATACATACTTATTCCATGAGATTGGTGAGCAGAAGCATAACTTCCATCATAATATCGTGGGTTAGTAGGCATAGATTCCATAGCATTTGGTAGTTCAAAAGGAGAATAGTATGGTCCAGATTTTTGTGGGGTCAAGTCATTCCAAGGTTGCATAAAAACATAGTTGTTGTTAGCAGATACTCCTTCGGCTCCCATAATATCTTCAGCACCTTCTACCACAGTTGGGTTGAGACGGTTAAGTTCTCCTTGAGGTGCAGCCATACTTTCTGTCATTTCGCTGCGAAAAGACTCGGCTTCATTTTTATCATCAGAAGTAACTTTTTCAGTAGTGGTCAAGCGGGCTTGAACGGTTGGGAAAATCATTACTGCGCCGAGACCCATAACAAATAGGGCCACATATTTCGGAAGAGGTCCCAAAATTTGTGATTTGGTCTGTGTAAGGTATGACATCAGAGAAGTCCCCCTGTTATCAAACTACTCATATCTGAAACCGTAACTGGAGGGACACCACCGAACAATTCTAACATTTGAACATTACTGCGCTCACGAACAGTCATGTTACGAGCCACCATCTTGGCATGAGGAATCCTCATTTCATCCCATGGTAGAGTATCGGGTTGGCGATAATCAGATTCGGCACAGTTGCAATCCATGTTAGAACAACCGCATCCCAATCCTTCAGCGTTTTTAGCCACTGAATCAGATTTTTCGGTAATTTCAGACATATCTTTAGAAGGCGACATCAGTTTAGTAACTCCCAAGATTCCTGCATAGGTCAATGTGATAATTGCGGCAGTTTGTAAATATTCTTTTAAAGTTATCATAATATCACTTCTTGGATTTGCGCTCTCGCTGTTGTGCTGGGACGAATGGGTAGCCGACTATGCCGTGAGGATTAACGAAACTTCCACGGGATTTCTCACCCATGGCTTTTCCTGCGAGGTCAGTATCTGGAATTGGTCCTGCGACTGGAGTTCCTAATCCACGCTCTTGATACCAAGCCTTTCCAGAGTTGGCGAAACGAGTGGTGTGTCCTCCTGATGGTGTCCAAGAACCTGTGCGGTCACCATTTTGATAAACTTGGGAACGACCTGCTCCTCCGACACGACCTTCAGAGTATCGGCGTGGACCAGATTTAGTGCCTCGGGTTTTTCCACGAACTTTTGGAGATGCTCGCTTTTGTTTAATTCCGAAATGCTTGTAGATTTTAACACCCTTGTCAATACCATACTTAGCAACTAATCTTTGAACAATGGTCAAATGTTTGCCATTTCTTCCTGTCTTGCGGGCTCCAGAGAGGGAGGCACTAAGGGTGGATGGACCAGAATATTCTGCCCTCCATAGATTCATTCCACTTCCACAGCCAATACAGACTTCTTTATTTTCATCAAAGGTTTCATTACCGCAAGCAATACATTCTTCCATTTGCTTAGATTCTGCTCGCTTTCGCTTTAGACCTTCGCTTCCATCAAGAGGTGTCCAATTTGCCATCTCTCCTAATTCCATTGGGTCTTGAACAGGGGCTGAACCTTCTTCTGAACCAAAAACATACTCTTCAGTAATCTCATATTCTCCATCTCCGAAACGCTTTTCATTGCCCTCTCCCTGACAAGTGGAATTGAAGATAACTTCGTTACCATCAAGAGTAATCATAGTTGTAACTTTGTGGCCTCCGTCGTAACAATGATTACAAACTATTGTTCCATCTATGTTTTTTCCACAGTATTCGTGGTCATCTTCAGTTCCTACCATTAAGCCACAACATTCACATGACCATGATTGCCCTTTGGCTACTAATTCATCCATTCCTTCCATACAAGTTACGCACTCATGTTCAGGCCACTCTTCTTCTGCATCATAATCATCGTCTTCTTCTTCATTTGTGATGTAAAGAGCATCGCCCATAGCATTGATGTAAGCAGAATTAAAGACTTCTTCAGAATGCAAGAAACCGTTGTCAATCAACCAATCAAGTGCTTTGGCTTTAGTTTCATCATTCATTCTTCGCAAACGGTCTAAAATCTCCATTCCTCGTGATTTGTCATAAGAACTGTAATAGTAGTCAAAGTCTGCTTCAAAAGTTTCACTCATAAATGTATTGATGTCTCCATGGCTGTCTTGACTAAGGTATCCTGAAACATCAGGATTATCAGAAGGCCCCGTAGGAGTATAGTAGTCATGGGGAGCATGGTTATGAGTTTCAGCCATAACTATTATTTGATGGTTTTGCTATTTAAGTTTAAGGTTAATCACTCAGCATCTTCGCTATCGCCATCTGATTCATCTTCAGCCTCTTCTTCTTGTTCTGCCTCTAAAGCATCGCAAACTACATCATAATCTGCGGTGTGCAAGGCATCATCCATATCAGAAGTGACTAAACCGTATCCAGTTCCTGTAATACTCCCAATAAATAGGGGTAAAAGACGGTAAAAATGTGAAATCTTCTCGCCTGTGTAGTGAGAGTAGCCAAAAAATACCAGTGAAACAAGAGTTCCTGTTCCTAATCCTGCAATAACACCTTTGCTAACACGGGATTGATGTTTATCACGAAGATAACTCGCTAATCCTGCATCACACATGGTTTGCGCTTCGGCTTTGTAGCGAGATTTCATGGAAAAGCCTCCGATTAAACTACGGAAGCACCAGAAACATCTTTCTTGAGTCCGAGAGGGTCAAAGCCAACCAGGACTGCAACACCCAAAAGTGTCACCAAAGCACCACCGACTTGAAGCAACGAAATGTTAGCAACAAGAGGTGTTGTAAAGAGAGAAGCCGTGCCGCCAACAGCAGCAAGTAGACCAACGAGAACAAGGGAGCCGCCAACAATCATCTTCATCATGTTCACTCACCCACCATCATAGAAGAGCCGCCGAAGCAACACTTCATAAGCATACAAGCACCGCCAGCAGTAGCGACAACACCAAGAGCCTTTAGAGGAGTAACTCCCATAAAGAGATTCATGCTGCCAAATTCATCACGGCTAAAGAAGGGCAACAGATTAAACTGATGCACACCAATCAATACCATAGTCGTTCCCAGAACAATTTGTCCTGTTTTTCCAGTTGTCCAATTACAGAGTTTGTTAATCATATTTTTCACCTTACTTTGTCATACCAACCGTGCGTCCATTAAAGTTTGCAACTCCGCCGACTTTACTGGTGCTGTTTAGGCTACCACCAAGGTCTGCGCCACGGATTGGAGGGGCTACATACTGCATTTCCATCTTGATAGGCTTTACTGGGCCGACAAGTTTGCCAATATTTGGAATATTTGGCGTAGTTGGAGCGGGCATAACAGGCAAATCACGAACTGGAATTTGCTGTCGGGTCTGAGGAATAACAACTTCAGGACCTGCCTTGAAGAATTGTCGTGGGTTAGTTGGGCGGATTGAAGCCATTTCTGCTTCAAATACTGGGTCTCCACCTGTGTTAGCCTGTGGTTGATGAGCGTTAATCTTGCCCATCAATTCTTCTGGCTTGATTCGGTTAAGACCTGAAACATCTGGGCCTGAATCAAAGTTGTATAGTTCCAAAGGAGATGTGGGTCGCAAGTATTGACCTTCAGGAGATAGTCCGTCCCAAGTCAAATCATAATCTTTTAGGTTATAGTCTTGCGATAAGTAACTTTGGTCCAGCGAAATTGCTGGGGCTGTAACTGTTGCTGGTGCAGGACGAGGACCGTTTGGAACAATACCTTGTCCAAATCCGCCACCCATAATTTGCTCATACTCGCTCATAGCAGATGATTGAGGAACATTTATCTGAGGCATATTGATAATAGGTGCCGCAGGTCGTGGACCTGTTTGAGTCAAACCTTGTGAAATCATTTCACGAGCATTGTGGGCAGGGAGTGTGTCCCTAACCAAAGATACCTCATCAAAGGTGGGCATATTGGGTGAGTGTGGTAGGTCTGGTAAGACGGTTCCTTTTCCGAGCATTCGTGCCATGATAATCATTCCGTGGTTTTGCTATTTAAGTTTATTGTGGTGAGAGGAAGCGAAACATACCTGCGACAATGGCGGTAACTCCGAGTCCAACAACGATACCACGAGCATAATTTGGCTTGTCCTTAACTTCTTCATCTTCGCCTTCTGCTCGCTTGGTGTGACTTCCGACTGAAGCCGTGGCTTCTTTTTCTTCATCAGTCATACGAGAGCGTTGTTCCGTGTTATCATCTTTGTCTACTTTTGCTTCCACAGACATTTCTGAACGAGCGTCCATAGCAGGAGCCATCATTTGAGTGAATGGATTACTGGATGCAACTGAAGCGGAATTGAGGTGGTAAGAGCGTGTAGCCCCAAATGTAGAATCTTCCCACGGGAACAATCCGACGGTGGTGTTTGGGTCAAAGGTCACAGGTTGGCTCATTGAACTATCTTCTGCCAGAGTCATACCACTAATATAGTGCTTCCGTTATTTAAGGTTTTTGTTGAGGCAATACTAAATAAGTGTTGAAATCCTGAGAAACACCAGTTAATGGAAAACCAAGACTTAGAAGTGACAGGAGTGTTAAATTGAAACGCCCACTCTATGCGATTGATAGGAATATAAAAATAATCGTATCCTGACTCTGATTGGGCAATATACTCGGAGGCAAGATTATTTTTCCAACCTTTATAGTATCGGACAGTGTTTTCGGGAACTTTGACTATGTATCCTGCGCCTGTTTTACTATGGGAGGCACGAGAACGATTGCGATGAATCCAAGGAAGACCTGCGACAAAATCTACTACTTCTATGGCTTCCCATTTTTTACGGGGTGAGAAACAAGCCACATTATCGCTATCTATGTGATGCAAACCTATCCACCTATTATTGTGTAATAATACTGAGGGTCGGCCTGAATCCAACGGAGGCAGAGGAATAGAAGTTGCGCTTCCTGTTTGATAACAAGATAATGGGGACCAAGAGAATTTCTGGTTCTGTTTATGGGGTTCGGCACAACCTGGCAATATTTCTGAAGGTGTCACTGTTTTTAATTTACCTGTTTGGGAATTGATAATTTTGATACGATTACGAGGTGTGTTTATCACAAACCAAGGAATAAAACGATAAGATTGATTGCTGGCCTGACCGTTCAGCCATTGATTTTGAGTATAGCCATACTTACTTTGAAATTCGGGTTGGTGCAAACGCAAGTCATCCCACTCAATTCCGTTGGTGACTAAATGCGGTTCTAACTCTGAACGAAGCACTACTGCCGTTCCGATTCGCATGATGTAAAATCATGTTGTGTCCTATTTAAGATTGCGAATCAAAGTCCACGCACCAGCCGAAGCCATCACCGTTCCGACAATTGCTAACAAAGGTGTGCGACGAGTGTTCCGATTAGACAAATCTGTGGCAGGGTCGTATTCTACTTGAGGACGAGAATCTATGGATTCTGCCGTCCAAGAATTAGCGACTTGAGATTTCAATAATTCCGTTTCAGGAGCCACATCTAAATTAGGATAAAAACTGGCTGCTTCTCGGAGGCGGTCGCGGGGAGATGGGCTCTGAGTAGAAACTGAGTGTTCAGGAATCGCAGCCATATTTTCTGGGGCTGACATTGACTCTAATTGAGATAAATCAGAAATTTCAGAAATAGACGAGGGAATCGGGTTGGTGGCTCCAGCGTGTTCACCATAATTGGCTTGAACATCAACATTGTTTCCTTTGTGTTCTACTCGTCGGTCACCACGAATCTTATCTACCACAATATATCCTCGGTCTCGGAAAAATTCTGGGGCATAAGCCACACACTCTCCTTTGCGAGCCGCTGCAATACCATTAAGCAATCGTTTCACTACCTTTTTATCAGTTCCGAAACTCAGTTGTTCGTCCAAAGCCTTGAGGTCACGATTGTTGATAACATTGTGAACCAGATAAATTGAGGCTTGAGATAGTGCTTCCTTGTTCACACCAGCAGGTCGCTGGCTCACCAGAGTAGCACCATAACCCAATGCACGGCCCAGTTTGCATAGACGCACGATAGGGTCAAAAGAAATAGGTCTTCCCATTTGAGGAATAAAGTCTTGACACTCTTCAACTACGGTGTGAATACCTTTGCCAAGATGTGCCTCTAACAAGGCTTCACAGTAATCTGCTACCAATTCTTGTTGAGTCAATAGTGGTAATCCTGCGAGTTTGATAACCAATGATTTACTGGTTTCTCCCAATCTTTTAACCAAGGCTTTCATATCTACGGATTGTCCAATCGCAGGGGTTAAACCTTCAACTCCTTCTAAGTTAGGGAGGTTTCCGTGAGCATCCAGAGCATCAAAACAAACAAATTGTAGTCCTAAACGGTTAAACTCTTCCATCATTACCGCAGTGGTCCATGATTTACCAGACCCACGCTTTCCTGTGACAAAAAATACGGATGAGATGACGGAATCCTCACCATACGCTGGGAGATGTAGATGTTTCCCCAAAACAACTTGTTTCGGGTCTATGCCATTATCTTGTATAAAATTCATAACGCCCATTATGTTTTTGTGCTTCTTGTTATTTGAACCTATCGGTCCATGAGAGTCTCAGTTATAATCTCCGTCTGGATGTGTTAATCGCACTAATGAGGCAAATGTTCCTGCCAATGAAATCATTCCGTCTCCTCGGTCGGGAGCCAACATAACTGCTTTGAAGAATTGTCCCATATCGGGACCCGTATGGGGCCACACAGGTAATCCTGAAATGACAACACTGCTGGGTCTGACGGCCATCGGGAGGTCAATTCCAGCGGCTTTTGAATAACCTACTTCGGCTTGCAACCTCATGGTTCCTGGGAAATAAGTCCATTCTCCTACGGCAATACTGCCTCGGTAACTACCGTAATCATAATCTCTTCCTCCGCCTGTGTTTCGCATGACTCCACCAAAATAGGGGATAATCTGGTCCTCAAAATTTTGTGAACCTACTCCGACATAAAAAACAGGGCCATAAGAACGCATATACTGGTCTAAAGGAACATTGTTTTCAAATTCTAAGGTTGCCCAATGCTGACGATACCAATCATAACAAGTGTCGCTAAAACAAATTGTAACTGCTCTGTCTATCTTTAATCTATCTCCATCGGCAGTGGGAATCCCTCCTTTCATACCATCACAAGCAATTTGACATCCTGATGAATGCAGGGCTTGTCCTGACGGAACAAACGCTTGAGAATTACTTCCTAACAAAAATTCTAATGCACCATCGTAATCATTAGAGGGTCCAGGCCAATCCACATGACCTACTTCATTAAAAGAGTAGAGGGCAAAATGAGATTTAGATGATTTACATTGAGCCACCACAATTGCTGCTAAGGCACGAGCCAAGTCACATTTCAAAAGCGTGGTTCCATTGTAAGTTCCTGCAACTTGATTCATTCCTTCGCTACGGTCCATAACCAATTGCACGAAAGTATTATAACTGGTATCTCCTGTGACAGCAGGAGACATAGCCGTAGCCTGTGCTTCTCCTGAGCCAATCGCAATAGCGGGATTGGGGCCTGTGGTAGATTCAATTAACTCTCCTTGAGATTGACCCATAACATAAACATTTTGTCCTTCTGGTGCTTCTGAACCCTTGAATGTCAAAACCTTGACGAAATCGGCCATACCTGCAAAAAAGGCAGCCGCAGGATTTTGGAATTCTACCATTTGAGGGTCATTGGTAGGAATCTGCGACTGTCTGGTAAATATATATGGGTTATCGTCTGCTCCGCCTGTTTGTCCACTCATAATATCACTTCACTCATAATCTCCATCGGGATGGGTCATGCAAACTAAATCTGCAAATGTTCCTGCTAATGTTATCATCCCGTCTGCTCGGTCAGGAGCCAACATAACACATTTGAAAAATGATTCCATATCCACTCCGTTGTGCGGCCAAGTTTCTGGTAGTTCATTACCATCCTCATGGCTTCTTGAGGAGGTGATGTTAATTCCATTAGCCCGACTCCAACAAACTTCGGCAGCCAATCGCATAGTTCCTGGGAAATAAACCCATTCCCCTCCTCGTCCCATTGGGTCATAGGGCAAACGGTGTGCTTCATCCTCATACTTCCGTGGGGTATAATCATTATACAAAGAGTCTTGGCTCTTGGTGCGACCTCCGCCTGTGTTTCGCATGACTCCTCCAAAATAAGGAATAATCTGGTCTTCACGACCTCCGCCCGAGGGAGATACTCCAACATAATAAACAGGACCTTTGGTTCGCATATACTGGTCTAATGGAACATTGTTGTTAAATTCTAAAGAATCCCAATGTTGCATCGGCCAGTTGTAACATTGATTGGAAAATACAATTGAGACGGCACGGTCTATATTCAAACTATTGCCTTCTAAGTCAAATCCTGAGAACATATAATCGCAAGCGGTTTGACAACCAGAACTTGGTTCATGTCCTGCTATTATCTCTCCGTTCACGCTTCGGGTCTCGGGAACAAACGCTTGAGAATTACTTCCTAACAAAAATTCTATGGCTCCGTCGTAATCTTGAGAAGGTCCAGGCCAATCAACATATCCTGTCCAACTATATGAAAACAGACAAAAATGTGATTTAGTAGCACGGCACTGTTCTACGGCAATAGCGGCTAATGCTCTTCCTAAATCCCAGAGAAGCATGGTTTGTCCGTTGTAAGTTCCTGCCACATTGTCCATTCCTATGCTGCGGTCCATAATAATTGATACCAAAGTATTGTATTCTTCAGTCTGAGTCGGTATAATCATTGAAGAACGAGCCTGTGCTTCACGAGCCGCAATAGCCAGACCTGGATTCGGTCCCGCAGTATCTTCTTTAAATTCTCCTTGTGATTGACCCATAATGAATGCAGAGGTGCCTATTTGTTCGTTCGCAGGTCGGGTTTTCATAACTCGCACAAAATCTGCCATTCCGTCAAAGAACGCAGCCGCAGGATTTTTAAAGGTTATCATTTCTGGGTCGCCCATATTCCGACGGCCAATCTGTTCGGTAAAAACATATGGATTATCGTCTGTGCCGCCTGTTTGCCCACTCATCTCATCGCCTCAGTATCGGTAATCTCCACCTTCAACAAGTTCGGCTCTGAATCTTAATGCCCACTTCCACCATCCCGCAGGAATAGTAACTTCTCTGGAAACGCCACCCTCTGCGGCAACACTATCAGTTCCTGGTTCGGTTTCCCAAGCGACAGCACCCTCAAAATATCCTTGTGATAATCCACTGGTTCGGGAGGGCAACAGTTGTAAATCTCCAGAAGGGGATATTAAATTGTCAAGAGATTGTAATTGACCTGTGTTAATATAGTGCTGAATAGCAGCATATCCTGGATAATATCTTCCTGATTGTAGGGCTTCTAACAGTGTGCTTGCTTCTCCACGGGCTGCCGCAGCCTGTCCTACTTGAGAAATTGCTTCACATTCTCGGCAAAGATAATAACGAACTGCGATTCCTTGTTGTGGAACTTCTGATGTTTCCACCAATTGAATACGGTGCGAGCCTTGAATGATAGCATTGTTGCCTCCTGGCGCACGGGCAGACAAGATAGCCGCTAAACCACCATTGGCCCTTCCTGTCCAATCTTGAACTAATTGATTTGCAGGGATGTCGCTATCATTGATGTGACAGTAATCATATCCTGTTTCACTTTGAACCTCATAATTAGAAGGAATATCATTATCCATCATGTATCGCAACGAAGCATTCATAGGAACTCCTGTTAATCCAGGCCCAGACCAATTTACGCTTCCTGATGCGTTCCTAACTCCAGTGACATCGGGGAATTGGGTCCATCGTGGAGTTTTATTGCCTCGTTGGTCGGTGACCATAGGAGATATATCAATCCATCGGCCCAGAATGAGAGAGAAGTATGCTTCCGCAGACTTGCCTTCGGTAACGGCAAAGGTATAATTATTAGGGGCTCCTGAACAACAACTCATAGACCCTTCTGCTCCCGTAGCAGCCAGAGGATTTTTAACTATTTCGGCTACTCTTGGTGCGGTAAAAATAGTAATTTGTGTGGGTCTGCCTGTGGCAGCGTCTAAATTTCCTGCGGCTCGGACAACGGGATTAGAAATAGTAATGACTCCTCCCGTGATTGCTACGGCTTGAGTTCCCACAGGTATTCCATCTGCATTAAGGTAATCTCCGACAGCAATTTTTTCGGGATTGCTAACTACCAGTGTGGTATCTCCTTCGCTGTATTCGGTGGTGATTAGAGTTTGATTTTCGTTGAGGGATGCGGCAGAAGGAACAGGTGCAGAAGTGGTGCTGTTGTTAGTAATCCATTCTGCTTCGTATGTTAGTGGGCCTTGTCTTTCGTTAGGACAAGTAAATCCTTCAATATTCCTATCTGAAACGGGTTGTGGTGGTTGGGGTGTGAACTCAGTTGGGATGACATCGCCCATATAGACTTGAGGGAGTTCCACACGAAGATTGTATCTTTCCTGCGTGTCTACTTGCGATTTCAAAACTAAACTCCATTGAGGTCGGTCAGCAAATGCTTGTGCTATCATTGCTCCATTAGGTAAAATACCGACTGAATCTTCTGCGGTAAGTGGCTGCCGATTCATAATGGTGTATGGCATCGGAGGCATAATAAAATTCTGTGGGTGAGGTTCAATAAATTTAGCGTCACCATTAACTCCACAAGTGGGACAATAATCCATAGCCTGTCCTCGGCCATCAATCAATGGCTGGTAATTTGTCTGTTCTCTGGCATTTGAACCAGGATATTGCCATCCAACATTTTTATGGTCTGGATTTTTACAAACTGCCATTACTGACCGAACGAAAGCATACCGACACATAGAGAGTGCGAACGATGCAGGGAAAGCATTCTTTTGACGAAGTGTTTGTAATTGCTTAATTGCCTCATGTGCTGCGGTTGCATCCCTAACCGCAACAGTGCCAAACTCTGCATAAACCGCTCGTATGGCTTCATTTTGGACAGCACCACGAGCATAAGTAGCGTAATCCGAAGACTGACCACTTCCTGACTCAATACCACCCGTTCGCCCTCCAAAACCGCCCGTTCGCCCTAATTGACGAGTAGTTCGGGACATACCATCTGCCTGTGCCTCTCGTATCCTGTTGTAGACTCTGAGTTGTTCATCTGTTAATGCTTTGATTTTGAGCATAGGTTCAAAAACTCCGCCACAATTACAACCGAAATTTCCATCCAATCCTGCATAACTTCGCTGAACATCACCGATATTACGACATAATCCTCCGTGTTGGTCGCCCTGATACTGAGATTGATTAAAGTAGGTTTTACGAGGATAAATATCAAAATTAGTATTAAATTCTGTGTTGGTGGGTGCAAACCTTTCAATTCCACAAGAGTTGCAGACATAGGCATTAGGTCGTGAGTTATTTCGGTCTTTAGTAGAGGTGTATCCTAATTGAAGATATGGAATATATTTCAAACATTCGGCTTGAGTGGTGAGATAGGTGTCTTCAGGAGGCAAACCTTGATAATAAATACGATAAAATGCTTGGGAAGATGCAGAATCCTCTACAAACTTGGAGTTATTGATAATACCTACCATGTTAGGAGGCATTTCTGAATTTGCTCCTCTAATCGGTGCGCCATTGACAAACTGTGATGTTGTTTCTGTGCTGTCATCACGATGTCGCTCTCCTGTGGTCCAATAATCTCGGAGTGGATGGTTGGTATTAACCTTGAAAATAGCATAACTTTCGGTTCCACAACCTCCGACTCTTTTAGGTGTGCTGGAATTACAATATGGGCTGGGACATCTGCCTGAGCCTCTCCAAGTGGTTCCACATCCTCCATTTTCTGGGTCGCAAGTATTAACTTGATTGCATTTAACTCGTCCCACAACTACTTGAAATCTTTTTCCACGGTATGTTGGGTCGTGTAGATTTCGTTCCCATCGCTCTAATCCGACTGACGAGCCCCAATTAGCAGGGTTGTTGTAAAGTCCAAAATCTGTGAACTCCCACCACCACAAGAAATCTCTTCGGCCACAACCTCGTGTTTTAGAAGCATCAGGCCCGCTTGCTCCACCACCAGTTCTTCCTGCCTCTCCAAATGCTACGGGATTACAAACAAAAATACCTGAATCTCCTGCATTACTGGTCTGAACATGGGTATTTCCTGTGAGGAATCGTCGCATCATCATTACAATTCGGGGTGCATTAGACTTGAAATTGCTAACTATTTCGGGCATCTGGGTATTTTCGGTTGCCAAACGATTAGTAGAGTTCTTTCGGGAACCAGGATTTTTAAGATAAATTAAATCATAAATGTCTCGTAAAATTCGGACCCCCGTAGGTCTGTTTATTGGATTGTCTCTATATCCCATAATATCACCGTGCCAAATCCTCGTTTATTCCCACTCCACCAGCCTCAAGTGTGGAGGCATGAAGTGTGTAACTAACATCTTGTAACCACTGGTAAGCAGCATCGTCACCTTTCCTTCCACTATATCCTTCTGGACGGGTGGAATAGTTAGCCGCCCATTCCATCACCAATAAAAATCTAACTTCAAAACCATTGCGTTGTTGCGCCTCGCCCATCAACCCACGATAATTAAACCAATATCCATAGGTTTGTTTAGCAGGAAGTCCTGTGTCGGGACAGATTTCTCTACAATATCTGGCTGGAATCCACTTTCCATTGATTCGGTAAGCCATAATTGGTTCAAATCCATCAAAACTGGTGCGATTATCATAGGTCATTGCGGCTTCCACAACTTGAATTCCTGGGGTGAAAGTTCCTTCTATAACAGTAGGTTCCGAGCAGATTTCACACACACCTGCGGTAGTCTGGAATCCTTGATATTGCTTGCAAGAGGAACAATAATGGCTGGTAATTCGGCTTGCTATTTCTACGGAGTTCCAGTTATTCGGGAATGGCTGTCCTGTATCGGGATTGTCGTTTTGAATGCACCAACTAACAGGAGGGTAAATCTGAGGTCCTCGGCCATAACCCATCAATTGTTGAAAAAGTGGGGTCTCCGCCGTAGCGATAGAAGCATTTCCTGGCTCTCCAGGATTGTAATCTCCTTGAATTAGCCCTGTTGATGCAGGAGGTATGTAGCGATTGTCCTCCACAGGCTGTCCATAAGAATTTTGTCCATTCTGTAAAACTCGTGCTAATGCTTGTCTTCCGACTTCATCTGAGTAAGGAGTTCCGCAGATACGGAAAAAACTGTCGGCATAATGTCCATAACTCAAAGTTTTTATCATCTCTCTTCCAAAAGCCGTATCTTCAATAAAATTGTTGCCTCGGCTAACATTGAAATTGACGATAATATCTGAAATCACATTGCTCCAATCAAATTGTTCGTGAGCATCCACAGGAAGGTCTCTAACTTCGGCTTTCCAATCTGAAACGCGGCCTGGGTGAACGGTAATGTGTCCTATCTCGTGCGCTACTGTGAAAGCAACTCCCGCCGCAATATATTCGCTGGGGAATCCATGATAATTCTGGGGTAGTGTCCATGAAACATAGTTCTGACCTAATGAAATCATTTTCATATCCGTAGCAGCACCATGCTGGTCGCTTCTTTTAATATCTACGGGTGTGTTAGTAGTTCCTGTCAAAGCCCGAAGATTGGTGAGCAACTCTTGAACATTTTCTCCCAAATGGTAATCTCCATCACGGAATACTTCGTCCATGACTCTACTTAGGTCTTGCTGCTATTTAAAAGTTGTCTTAACGACGACGAGGTTGTAGAGCATCTCCAAGAATTCCTAAATATTCTTGACGGTCGGATTTAGTAATGTTTCCTGAATCTCCAAGTCCATTCTGCCCAATTGAGTTAGATGAATAACATCGTGGGTCATTTATTGGCAAAAAGTTAATAGTTCCTGTGATTTCTCCTGGAGTATTCAAAATTGTTGCTCCTTCCATTGGGTGGTATTGACCCAAGTTGGAAGTCACTGTTGCCGACAAAATAAATGTCATGTATTCACCATTTTCCAAAGGTTCTCCAGAGCCAGATTCTCCTGCTGGAACGGAGCGAAGACAAACCCACAATCTTAAGAAATCGTTTTCATCGTCTGCCCACATATTGATATTGTTATCACGAACCAAGGAACGGGCTGGACGAGTGATTTCACGAGTATCGCCAGCAAAGCCTACTTCTTGAGTAATATCTCCTGAGATAAAATCGCTTAGTTCAGAGTGAGGTAGTTGGAAACAAGCCATCAAAGATGCGTCTTCCTTACCCCAATCAATACTTTCATTTTGACCCGCCATAGTGAATACTCGGGAGCCGTTGTAGGATGGGTTTTCAGCATCAAGTTTGATTAACTCCGAGGCTACTTGCATAAATTGTGAAAAAGAAACCTCAACATTGCCGCTTTGAGAGCCAGCATCAAAAATCCATCGTCCATTATCCGAAGAGAGTTTAGCACTCATTTTGTTAGTAAATGCAGTTAATGAGGTGTGGAATCGGCCATAATCTGGCGAATCTCCTCCTAAAATACCGTCCTTAATACGGCCAATCAATTTAACTTGTTGATTGCTGAGTGCGGTGTGTGCTGAATCATTAGCATAATGGCTGGAAGTGATGTTAAGTCCTGACAGACGCTTGCTAACACCTGACATTATGGCAGACATATCGGACTTGCTGGAGGTAACAGCGGCCCACGCTCCAAGTGTATCTCCATAAGTTGGTAGGGTCAGGTTGGCAGTAGCACCCATATTAGCAAGATTAGTTCCCACGGCAGCGGCATTGATTTCGGAATTGAAATATGCAGCCTTTCCTCCACTGAGTCCAGCGGCGTAAATGGAAATCTCTTCGTCACATAGTCCGAGCAAACGAGCCTTATCGTCTGTGAACAAATTACCATTATTAGCAATTGCATATCGGGTAGCATACATATCATTCAAACACGACTCGCCCATGTTTCCAGAAACTGGGTTGCTGATTCGCTGCATAAAGTTTTCATACATTTCTGGGTAGCCTTGAGTATTGTTTTCTCCATACGACCGAAGTATGGTGTTGCCCATTCTTTCTGACTCAGAAACCATGGTAGCAATATGCCAGTGAACTGGAGTGATAGAAGTTGATAAGTTAGCATTTCCAATCATTTGGGCTTGCATAACCGTGAGAACTGCGGTTTCATATTCGTGAGCGTAGTCGGAAGATTGCAAAATACTGACACATCGTTCATAGAATGAATCCAACATCTCCAAAAGGGAAGCACCGCTTCCTTGTCCAATATTTACATCACGGTTGATATATCCACGAACCAAGAATTCCCGAAGGAAGTCCTGTTCGGAGTTATAAGCCAAATCCGCAGACATAGCCTTGCCAATACCTTTGGTGTTTCCATCAACATCTGTCAAACCTTCTTTGCTGCGACCGATACGGTGGGCCACAGTATATGGGATAGCATCTACAATGTCTTCACGAGATACATACGACTTTCCACGAAGGAAGGCGAATGATTTTGCCAATTTGATAATAGAATTGGTGAAACGGAATCCAAGAACACGAGTGAAAATCGCAGGTAATTGGGCAGTGACATCGTTTCCTTTAAGTGGGTCAGCAGTAGACATTTTCGCCTGGTCTCCAGCGAATGCCCGAGTTCCACGGCCCAAAACAGCGGCTTCAGTTCCATCGTTTCCACTGGAGGTGTTAGTAGTGGTAGAGAAATCAACCAATGGGGCTTCGTGAGGATTAGAAATCCAAGAATATTGTATGTTATTGCCCACAGGCAAAATATGTTCACGAGTTCGGAAGGCTTGAGAGAACAAAACTGAGATAGCCGAAACATCACGGTAACCATCATATGAGCCGCCATTTTGAACCATAGAAATTCCTGTGGAGTCGTCTTCAACCATGCTCCAAATATCTCGGATTTCATAGAATCTCAATGGAGCCATAGCGTTAGACATGGTGAGATTCCTAATCAATTGTTCCACAGGTCGTCCTGCACGATTACTCAAAATGTTATATCGTCCACCCATAGATACAGACTTGAACAGAATTTCCATATCAATTCGGTCAGTAAATGCCAAATCGTTTCCTTTTTGGTGAGGGTTGGTATCCATCCAAGCCACAAAATTAGGTGAGTCAAACTCTTTTCCACGGTATTCTACCTTTCGCTCGGCAATCAGTCCCAGAATTGCGTCTTCCATTCCAGGTTTAGAACGGTTGGCTTCGTTAAAGAACTTAACTGGTTGTGTAACAATCGGGCGAGGAACTGGTTCAAAGTCAAAGGTATTAACATTGGCTCCCTTAGCAGGGTCAAAAGATTGGGTTTCACGAATTTCCATACCATAGAGAACTTCGTCGGCTCGCTTTTCAAAGTCTACCTTAGCAATACCAATTTCTCCCAGCATTTCTGAAGAGAGAGATTTCCACTGCAAAGAACCTGGAGTGGCACGAGCGTCAAAACAAGTGTGTTGCAAAAACTCTCGCAACCAATATCCTTCGTTACGACCTGCATCGGTCCACAGCCCTGTTAATCCTGATTGTGCAATATATTGTTGCACTACGGAACGGCCTGATGCTTGAGTATTGGCAGCCATGTGTGATGAAATGTCATCAAACAAAGAACGAACTGCTACACCATTCATTTCTGGCTGCGCCAAGCGCATAATCAAATCTTCGGTGTCATCGGTTCCAGACGATAACACGACTTGATTAGGGAACAACACAGAGGTTCCATCAGCATTACAGATTTTAACAGGCTTTACCAAACGCTTCTTGGCGACACCTTCTGGAATAATTGCCAATCCTGCATCGTTAAATTTAGGCCAAGTTTCTGGGTCTGATAGCATGGTATTGACGGGGACATCTACGAAATAATGTTGCAAGAGTAACTTCTTGAAAGATTCTGGTTGAAGTGCCAACTTAGCAAATGTGGTGTTGGGTTGCAGGAACTTGAAATCATACAAGTAGGCTCCTGACATTTGTTGATTAGGAATTTGAGAGGCATTCCTACCTGCGTAGATGTGGTTTCCTGCGGAACCTTTCGGTGTCTTCCAAGGAGTGAACCTCCATGATTCCCACAAATCGTTAATTTCTGGACGAGCAGCGTTACCATAAATAATGGAATATTCTTGTCCTGCGGGCAACATAGTTGGGCTGTAAATGTTATCGGAGGAATTATTGGAATTGAAAAGTTCTGCTGTGGTCCTGGCGACATAATCTTGTGGCGGGACAATCCTCATAGAAGTATTGAACCCATAAGAGTTGGATAGCAAAGTTGCTGCACACTCAATAACTGTGGTTTTTCCAGTTCCAGGAACACCAGATAGACGGCAAGTTGAATCTTTCATCAACCAAGCAGCCATGAATACTTCTAAGTGTCGGTAATCGTCAAAAGCGAAAACCTTGCCCAGAGCCGAGGAAAGAGAGCGAACACGCTTGAGAGTATCTCCCAGTTGTTGCCTCTTAGAACCTGAAGAGTAGGTAGAGATAAATGATTCCAAAATATCATCTAAGGCAACCCCCATGAGACCATCGCTAAACTCTCCTGCGGAAGCCAAAGAACCACCAACGATTTCTCCGTAGCGGAAAGCAGCCTCTCCGATTTCAGTAGTGAGTCGGTCATCATCAGCAGGAATTCCCAAAACTTCAGTGCAAAATGCTGCGGTAATGTTGTTATTGTCTGCGTCAGAAATAACCATATAGGTAGGGGTGTTGTTTTCATTGTTAAGAATTTCAATGCGTCCAATATCGTATCCAATATCTTGAATGGTTACTTGTTCGTCAAAAGACTGATTTCGTTGCTCAAAAATTTGTTCCATTTGATTAACGGCATTGGCTCCGACCAAAGAAACTGCATCCATAGCAGTTGCAGATGTAGGTGATGCTGAAGGGTCGGTGGGTCCAGGTGGTGTGTCACGACCTGCGGCTTTATCTTGTCCTTCTAACGATTTCTCCATACCTTGGTTAGCAGCCATGGAATCTTCGTCCATAATTTGGTTTGAAAGTGGTTTCTCTGCTCCGTCTGCTCCTTGCGCCAATTGTTCTTCGTCGGTCATAATTAGTCCCTCCTGATGTCTAAATCAATCTTCATTATCTTAAAACCTTCAGAGGTTTCTGCCAAAACAAAATATTCTTTGGTAGTTGGCGAGGATTTGAAGGCAATACTGCGGGTAACTACCGCACCTGTTTCATCTCGGTTGGTGAATCGTTCACTTTGTTTTTCTCTGCGACGGGCCTTGCGGCGGTCATTCCAGACTTCCGTAGCAGTTTCATTTAGGATAGCAATTTCTGGGGCTGGTGGAGAAAGTTCTCCGCCTTTGATAGTGCCTCCTACTGATTTTCCATTAGGGTCTTGCAACCAGAAATATCCTGTGTCTTGAGTGGTTGGGATGTCAATTACTTTATCGCCTTCACAGTAAAGTCGGACACCACGAGCCACCAAAGTCCCATCTACCATAATAGAAGATGGCTTATCATAGGTAATATAGTTGATTTGGCCTTTACCAACATTGACTTCATTTCCGTCTACATCCTTGAAAATCAGGTGTTGTTCATCCCCTGGCAAAACATAGGTCTTCTTCTGGCTGGAACCGAAATATTCTGAGGAATCTCCGCCCGTAACTTCAAAGTTGAGGACTTGTGACCAAACAGCATCATCAATATCACCATCATCATCATAGATAATTTCTGGGGAAATAACTCCTGTGCTCTCAGTTTCTGCGGGGACTGCTCCGTTAGCATCTCTTAGCAGAGTTAAGTTTAGTAGTTTGGGGGCCAGATATTCTGGGTGGAATTCCACATAAGTTTTAACATCTGCGGTAATTTCTTGGGGTCGTGGGTCAAAATTAAAGATAACATTGTCTCCGCCCATAATTGGAGTCAAAATTGATTCAGGGTCGTCTCCCCAACTTTTCCAGTTGAGGCGAGGGTCCGAAACTGTGCTGTTTCCATAAAAACGGCTCATCTGGGTGCGGATAACTGCGGGAACATCCGTAGCCGCATTAACCTTAACGCTACCTTGAAATCCTGCTGTGGAGGAACTAAGGTTTCCCCAAACCATTGTGTCTATTGGCTCTCCCTCTGAACTGTTAGGAAGTCCTGAAAATCCTATGCCACCATGGGAGTAAATAACAACTTCATTTGATTCAACCTTCTCCATCATTCCTCCGTAGGTGTTGTAATCGCCATCTTCCTGAGACTGATTGTATATTACACCTGATGGACTGCCGTTTTGGACTAAATATCCCAACTCGTTCATAGTGAGTTCTACCACTTTTCCTTCTTGGGTGAGTTCTATCTTGAAGTTGCTAATAGTGTCTGTTGATTTAAAATCTCCGCTGGGTTCATTCCAAGCAACTTCTACTTTAGTAACCACTGCTGGCGCATCAGTATTAACCAGCGTGATTGGGAACATTTGTCCTGCATAAGTCTCAGCCGCAGCACCCCCGACTACTTGGAAGTAGGCTGCCTCTCCCATCTTAAATCCGAATTGAATTTCAGGAGTCAAAAAGAAAGGTTGATTAGCAGTAGCATTTACCACTGCAACTTCTTCAGGAGAATCGTCCATGAAATCGTCCATCCCCATGAAATCGTCTACGGATTGAGCACCGCCTTGTTCAGAGGTTTCCGAAACAACAACTGTGTTAGTAGGTTGCATTCTTGCGTCAAATTCAGATGGCCTCAAAGTAAAGTTAATATATCCCTCATAAGGCCACATTTTATCTGGGTTTTGATTTTCCTTCCATGCTTTGAGTGAAATAGCAATTTGTTCATCTTCAGTGGGTGGGGTGATGTTGGTTGAGAGGTCAAAGAAGTTTGCTCCTCTTGCGGGTCCCCGAATTTTAACTGAGTCGTCAATTTCCACAACATCCATCTCTATTGGCACCATTTCCAGAGAATCTATATCCTCGGTGATTTCTGCAACTTCTGGAATTTCTGTGGTGGTTGTAGTGGTTGAGCCACCCGTATTCATAGATAAATCTGCTCCATCAGTGAGGGTTTGTTGGAATTCACTGGTTAGTTCTCCTGTGCGAGCCAAGTTTAGAACATTCGCATCAACTTGTTCGGACTTACGATTGTAATCGGCAAGTTTGAGATTTCGTGTGGGTTGTTTGAATCCGTCGTTATCTTCTGATGACCCTTGGCGCACCAGACGGTAACCATATGGATAAGTGGCTGCACGACCTCCGAAACGACCTCCCAGAGCCGTGCGCTTACCTGATGTGTAAAGATTCTGTAATGCGGTTTTGCTAAACAATGAGTCATCATTAAATAAGGTGGTGTAGCCATTGTTAAACAATAGAGCGTCTATCTCGGCCAAAACTAACCCATTTTGTTGAAGTTCCTTACCTTTGAAACCCTCTAACATCAAATAGGCGTAGATAGCCTCCATGTTATCTCGTGGAATCTCCGTCATACTAATTATATCTCCTTCTCTGATATATAAGTTTTCTCTTATTTGAGTTAGATAGACCTGCCTTCGGCTCGTAGTTGTAATATCAATTCTGCACGGAAAAACTGATACAATCTTTTGAACCAATGCAGGTTACGACGGAAGAATTGGCAAACCTGTTTGATTTCGGGGTATCTGGGAGCATATAATTCCAAGGCTTCTAAAAATTCTTCAAAACCTGAGTTGGCCCACACCAAAACTCCAGCATCGGTAACTTGTTGGAAAAATTCTTCATTGACAATCATGCGGTCAAATAATTCTGAGGCTTCTGATTGGGAGTCGGAATCGGGAACATAGTGTGGATTCAAATCTACAAAGCGTTGGGATAATTCCAAATAACTTCGGATAGAGATATTACGAAGCCAATTTAACCAATTGATGATTTGTTCGGAGCAATATTTTGCCCACACGGGATTCACGGACATGAGTTCACGACCCGAAATAATCGTCTGGAACTTCCGTTAAATCAACCGCTTCATAAATTTCTCCTGTTTCACGGTGCCGATAGGTGTTAGATGATTCGTCAAATTCTAAGTCCTCATCATCAATATCTTCCAATTCTTCTGATTCTGTGGGTGTTCCTGCGGGCGATTCCATTTCTTCGGCAGAAATGCCATAATCTTTCATCAAATCATCCACGGATTGTAAAACTCCCAGAGCAGGTGCTGGTTCAGGAATGGTAGCATTAGGTGTGTAAGAAGAAAGAGAATCAGGAGTTTCTAAATCATTAGCGGCAAAATTAACCTTGCTGGTGTTGGAAATCTTCTTTTGTTCAGATTGCATGGCTCTTTGAATTTCATCCATGCCACTAAGAACATTGATGGGGGCTCCATTAGAATAATCTGCGGCGGGCGTTCCGTTGGTTCGGGATTGACGGTCATTGGTAATATCATTCATGGAAACTCCTGCTTCTTGGGCTAAGGCTTCAATTCCTGAAATTCCGAAATTGGTTTTCTTAGCCGAGGCAGAATAAGTTCCTTGCAATCCGCTGAGACCGTCGGAATTCTGGGCGTGTTTTGGAACTCCCAATATTTCATCCCAATCCATAGGTCCATCGGTAAATGGATTAGCAGGACGGGGAGTTTGAACCACTGGTTCAGGTTCTGGCTCTTCAGCAGACTCTCCTATCTCGGTTCCAACGAATAAATCGGTGTTAGTTCCTGTGTCTTGGGCTTCACGAATGCGCTCCAAAAATGCTTCATCTTCGGCACTCAAATCGTTGCGTCGTCCTTGAAAGTATTCGGCTGCGCTTCGGAGAACAGGAGCCACATCAGTCAAAAACCCGAGCATTCCTGTGGCACGACTGACCGTTGGATTGGTGGAAACAGATTCTCCCACTCCATACTTGTCTAAGAAATTAACCAAGGGGACTAAAACTTTTTCTGTCATGTCTCCGTCCAGATTAAGTTGCTGGCCTAAAGAATTTAAATCTCCATCAGCCGTGAGCATCTCTACCAAAGATTTGGCTTCAGATTGCGGAACCGATTGAGTCTGTTTTACAGGTTCTGGTTCGGGTGTAGAAGGCCGAATGACATCGTCAAAATCAGACATAATACTCACTTGTGTAGTTTCCTTCTTAAATCTTCTGCTTGAATAAGGCTTCTAAACCGATTTTTAAGGATTCTATCCAGGCCATGTGTGGGGCGTTAGCGGAACGAATATCTCCAGATTCAATAGTTTTTGCAGCATCTCGGAGGGATTTAGCCAACAAATTCTGAATAAATTGTTGTTCATTTTCAGCACCTTGGGATGCCCCTTCAATAAAATTACAAATATCGTCGGTTAGTTTTCGCAACTCTCGTTCTTTAGCCGAAGTTTTCAGTTTCAATACTTCCCAGATAAAATCTGATTTCGCCATGAGTTGAACTCTTTCTTGCAATGTTCCGTCGGAATCCAAAATGTCTACCAACGCAAAGAATGATTTTTGAAGTGTTTCTGACTGTTGAGCATCAGTGATGCCTAATTGACCGACAAAATCCTCAAAATGCTGAGTCAAAGCGGCTTGCTTTTCTCTCTCTAACAACCGTTTATAGGTGTTAAGCATAGTTTTCATAGAGTTTAAGTCCAAAGAATCACCTCAGTATTCGGGTCCATTGTTAGAATTGAATGATTCCAAGAACCAGTTATCCCATTGTTTCCTGCCTTGAGGTTGTCGTGGTTTTTGTTGTTGGGAATCTTTTTCTGCTCTTTTGGTTTCACGAGATTCGGCTCGCTTGATAGCAGATTCCGCTTCGTTGAGTTGTTTCTCAATTTGTCCAATTTGGGAATTGATGGCATCCATTTTAGATTTGTAATAATACATAGTTCCAACCACACCGACTAACATTCCGCCAACGAATCCGACAGCCATGTTGCCTTTACCCACAGCAAATCCCGCTGAAGCGAGAGGTGATGCAGTATTTTGCGCTTGCTTAACCACTGGAGGTTCAGTGGATGAAGTTTCGCCTCCCAATCCTCGTCGGGCAATTTCAGAGTGGATGCTGGTTAAATCAGTCTTGAATTTGGAAAATTCTTCCGCAGACTTAATATCTGAGTCGGCCATGGAACCCATCAAATCCATAATCTCTGAATCGGATAAATCCCCTAATTTAATGTTTTTCTTAACTGAAATCTCTTCGGCAGCGAAAACACGGTTATCTTCGGTAGCCATCCATGAAGCGGAAACTTTGGGCTCTTCAATAATACAGTCAGTAATCTTGCGGAACCCTCTGATTCCTTTACCTCGTTGTCCTAAAATGTATTTTCCTGGACCTGTTTGGTGAGCAAAAGAGACAAAATCACCAATAGAAATCTCATCATCTGAAACAAGAACATCTTGAGTTCCAGAGTTCTTAACTCCTTTTTGGTAACGGCGAATAAACCAGACCATAATATTCTTTGTGCGGTCTTGTTATATGAATCTTTTGGATGATTGGGTCCGAATCTTATCCCAAATATCCGATAACTAAAGTTTTAACTCCAGAGTTGAGCCAGATTTTCGTAACAAGAATTTATGGTTTCTGGATTTGGATTAGCGACTTCGGGCATCATGGATTCCAAGGATTCAATCGTTCGGAAAATTTGCCTCCATTTGAGTTCTCGCATTTTGTCATAAATGCCTCGTTCTTCGGCACGGTCTTCGTATCCTTTTTGAACCAAATACTTTTCCAAGGCCAAGACATCTAATCTCCATCGGATTCCACCTTTTCGGTCTTTGGCTTGAGCGTGTCGGAAACAAGGTCGGTTTCTAAGAATGCCGACTACTTCACGAGAAGTATAACGACGAGGTTTGTAATCTACCATGTAAGATGAAATTTGGGTGGAATACCCATAACCTTCGTGTTCTAACAAATAATCTACTATGTCTAAAACCAGTGTTTCCGTAAGTGGAAGGGGTCGTCTTTTAGAACGAGGTTTTTCTGCGGGAACTTCACTCATCTTTTTTGCCCCCGTGTTGATTGAAATCCTTTCTATTTCCACACTCAGGGCATTTAAGAGGACGATATGTGCGTGTCATGAAATGACCGCAATTCGCACAGGACCATCCATCCAAAGGTTACTCCTCCGAATCTTTGCCGTAAATAAGAGGGACATCCATAGGCTCGTCGGGCAAATCAAGAGCATTACGAACCATGTTGGCTTTGTCTTTATCATATTCTTGACGGGCTTCTTCTAAAGTTAGACCTCGTGCTTTGCAATCCATAATGTATTGTTTCTTGTTTTGTTCAAAACTCATGAGTGCCATAATGTTAGCGATTGATTCATCAATTTGTTTGTCATCTTGAGATGCGGGTCGTGAAAACAAATCATCAACTTCTCTTCGGAGAGAATCACGGGTAGCCCCGCCACCCACAGGAACGAATTCTTCTATATCATCGTCTCGGACGGCACCAATAGCACCTTCTGAAATTCTTTCAATCATTTCTTCGGCTTGGCTACGGGTAACTGGAAAACCTGCTCTTTGCCAGTATCTGACTTCGGACATAATCTATATTACTGTCTTATCCTATTTGAATGTTCTGTCCAACTGAATGCACTTGCCGCCTTAAATATATGGCTTCAGCAATTTCTTTAGCATCTGTATTGAGTTTGCCCGAAACATAAAATGAGTAGCCTTGGGACTGACGAATTTCAATAATGTGCCTAAAATCATAGACCCACGCAGGAATATCAACGCTCATACAATATCCACCCACCTGCTAAGTTTTGATTTTTAGCAGAAAATAGTCTACCTGTGCGATACCCGTTTTTAGAACGGACTGAATCGGAGATGAGTCGTCCCCGACATTCTAATCCCCATGGAGGGGCAGAAAACTCCGTTCTTATCCGAAAAGTTTCGGATTCAGTGAAATCAATAGGCGTGACTTGCATAGTTCCTGTGGAAGCATCCCATTTTAATTCTGCAATAACCAAATGCAATCCTGTGCCTGATGATGAAATACGATACCAGACCCGTAGCGGATAACGAACTGATAATTCATTGATAGCGGTTTCAACTATTGGGTCAGTAATGGAAACATCATCCCAATCAAATGTCAGCCACATAGAAAATCTATGCTGCTACTTTCTATTTAAGCATTCACAATCTCAAAAAGATTGTTGTGAACTTGATGATGGGTCAGTAAGACAAAATCCTGACATATCTGGCTTGTAAGAAAATGGGGTGTAGTTGGGGTCAGTTTCAGCCTCATTGGTTTCAGTGGTTTCAAAAACCCACTCATAATCGGCGGAAATTGGATTCGGAGGTGTGGTAGCATCTTGAGCCACAGTTTCATAGTCAGTAATCCAAGTGTCGTGGTCCAGCGTATCATCGCTGCGATACTTTTGTTGTGTGGCCGCAGGTTGGCTTCGTAGACATCGTCCATCCTGTGCTTGACGAGAACTACCTTCAACGGCTTTACAAAGCAATTCACTAATGACAATATCTTGGGATTCATCCGAAACATCAACTGCATCTCCGTCGGCATCATAAACATAGACACCACCAACCAAAACAGCATTGTTAGTGGGTGCTTCGGTGGTAGAAAGTGCTACGCAGGAATTTTCATCATCTGGGTCGGCATAATATCCTTCCATACAGGTGCATTCTCCATCAACACGCTCCATATTGGAATCTGGACAATGGATTTTGGTATAGTAATATCCCATTCCGAGTCCAATGACTCCAATGGTGGCTATCAATGGTGTAGCGTTCATACTATGTCTTGGTCGTTTTCGCTATTTAAGTTTTGCGAAACAAACCTGGTAATAACTGGATTACGAATGGCAATAAACCACCAAACAAAATAGAGGCTTGCTAAGGATAGTGAGGTCAGCCAAGCCAAAATAAACCAAATAATCAGTTCCAACTTAGTTTCACTCCTGCGGAGACTTTACGACGAGAGGGTTTTCCTGCTTCGGCGGGAAGTGGGACTTGATAATGTGGTGAACTGCCTCCCATGTTAAAGTCCTCCCAACGATACAAAGACTCTTGTTCCGTGATTTTCCACTTAGCAGAGTCCAAAAATGGCACAGAGATGGTGACTGACTTATCGCCCAATATCAATGATTTTTTGGGGACAAAGGAGATTCCTTTAGAATTCCACAGAATTTTAGCATAATCAATCAACTTGGAACCACGAGGTTCATACGGCAAACGGGATACACCTACTAATCGGATATGGTGAGCCGCACAGATTTCTTGATATTTGACCAGATAGGGTTGCTGGATGTCATATTCACACTTGATTAACTGGGTCGCAGGATTGGGATTATCTCCTTCAGCGGCTTCCCAAGTGCTGGGTCCGAAATTAGGGATGATATTATTTACCACTATGTTGTGAACCTTGATTTTCTGAGACTCTAAGAATCGGATAGTTCGGTAACACTCTTGAAGTCCTGCTTCTGATGCAATAGATACCAAATTAACACTGACCCACTCGCTACGAAGTAAGGCTTTGAGACGGTCTATTTTATCACAAACCTCTTCCAATAAATTGGCTAATTTTTCTGCGGTTTTGTCACGGCGGAACAAAACGCCTTTGAAATTCTCAATCTTGGCTTTCATACGCAAAATCTTGAGCAAAAAGGTTTTGATATAATCTGGGGCTGTTAAAGCACGAAGCGTGTGTCCTGTGGGTGCAGTATCAAATACCACTACATCATAGTCACAGGATTGGGTTAATCGCAGAATCTCTTCTAAAGCAAAGTATTCGTCCATTCCAGGAAATCCTGCCATGTCTGAAAACAGTTCGGAATCCAAACCAGGCAACATTTTAGAAAATGTTTCTGCGGTGGCTTGATTCAAGGTGTCAGTAAAATTGAGAGCCATGCGTTCTGCATCTATGTTTTTAGCCCAAAAATTGGGTCCGATTTGAACCTCAGTCGGTCCGACGGCCACGCCTAATGTGTCATCAGTGCTATGGGCTGGGTCAGAAGATACCAGAATTGTTCGGTAGCCTTGAGAGGCTAAATGTTGGGCCGATGCAGCGGAAACGGTAGATTTACCAACACCGCCCTTGCCTGTATATAATAACAGTTGAGCCATACTTTGGCTTTATCATTGTTGCTATTTGAATCTTCTTAAGCCCATTTCATAACGAAATCATCTGACAAAACCTTGGTATCATCAGCAATAATCCAGTTTTCAATAAAGTCTCCTCGGATAATAACTGTGTAAAAAGTCCCATAAATTACTGAGGCTAATTCTGCTGGGTAAAAACTGGCGGACAATGAAAACAACAAAACTCGGTCATCTTCATAGGCACTATCCTCAATTTTTATATTGATGCCTTCGCCAATATAGGGTCCTGAGTAGATAACTTCGGAATCCATGCAGACAAAGATGTGGAAATAGTCTGCATATTGGGTTTCTTCAGGGGCAATTAAAATTTCTGTGAGTTGAACTCCCGCAGGTATTTTTGCAGAAGTCATAACCAACAGGTCTTCGGTTGAACTAACGGTCATGCGGCGTTCGTATTCTGACATGGTTCTCAGGTATAATTTCATTTATTTACTATTTAAGTTTTTAGCCTTCCTGCATCACGATTTGTCGGATTCTTCAGTTTCTGGGTCATCATTTTCCTTTTTTCGGCGTTCTAATGGTGTTTCCTTTCTGGGAACTGAACTACCATACAAAGTTTCATCTTCTAACCACTGAGCATCCGAAGCAATTTGTCGTTTCAGTTGAGAATCTTGGTCAGGGAATGCACTCATGTTTTTCAGATTCCTCTCTATAAAGTCATCTTCTATGAAATCATGATTAGAAACCACAAATTCTCCGTCCAGAATTTCCTCTAATCCGTTAGCAATAGCAGATTGTTGCTTACGACGACGGCGTAATCTTCCTTGTCGCTCTTTGTCAATCAACATTTTACGATATTCGGCTTGTTGAGCATCAATCCAGGCTTCAACTTCTTCATTAGTCATGTTCAAGACATCGTTGTTGAGGATTTTTCTCTTATACCATTCTACATTTTCCACGGTTACACGAAGTCCCAATTCTTGGATAACTACGGCAACCAATGAATCAATGTTATCGTATAATAGATAATCAATCCAGACTCGTGCCGTTCTTCCTGTGGAACCTTGGAGTTCAAAAGATTGGAATCCTCTCACAGTTATTTCTCCTAAAACTGGGTCATCATAAGGAAGTTCAATAGATTGGATGGCTCTTTGTCCTAATTGCGTGGTATCTATGGCTCCACCAAAAAAACATAGCCCATCTAAAAACGGAGTCATGTTACGAGGCGTGTAATAGGCAGAAAGAGCGTTTGAATTAACTTCAGGAAATTGGTCGGTCTGGTCCAGATAAGCAATTTGTGTGGGTGGTTGTCGGTCAAAAGCAGAATTGCAACTCATTACTGTGGCTCCTGTGGAGTCTGCAAAGGTATAAACCCACTGGTCACGGTCAGCATCCCATCCTGCCGACACAGGAATTCGGGTGGTAGAACTGCGGTTCACCTCAATATCGGCATTCATGGTGGCTCCAAAATTGAAAATATCAGGTCCATCGTTTGACAATCCGTTGTTGAATGACACCACCAATTTATTTGCGATAACATCTCCTCTCATTTGCACAGTGCCGAAATCATACATAATGATTTGTGGGCCATTTGCTGAACGAAACCCTAAAAATCCATAAGCGATGTTAGCGGGTTGGCCTGTAAAGGCGGGTTCGTTAGTGGCTCCGTAAGTAATAGTATTGGGGGTGACTGTTCCTGCATAATAATTTATGGGGTCGGGACTTTGACCTGATAATGTCGGGTCAGTAGCAAGACGACGCTCCAAATCTTTATCAGCGATTGC
>PDMW01002000.1_pt1 | contig 76257 bp, 81 predicted proteins | sample 1515511 | NCBI WGS metagenome assembly PDMW01 (sample SAMN07343023, study PRJNA328102) | Marine metagenome, whole genome shotgun sequencing project. | biome: marine; feature: bay; material: water; isolation source: viruses from water sample < 0.22 micron filtered, nuclease treated, low... ... | reverse complement strand
AGTTTAGGCCTCCTCCTCTATACTGGAACCGGGACACCGCGATTAAAGTTGTGCGGTGGTGTATGTCTGGATGTGGGCTCATGCCCGTTGCCATAGGGTTGTCAACCAGCCTTCGACCTCATCTGTGGTGCTGTCGCAACGCTTCCAGCCGTTCTCTGCTAACTGGGTTGTGATTTGACCTCGTGCGAGTATTGCTGTTGCCGTCGCAGATTCCTTGAAGCGAGTTAAAATGTGTTCGCCTGTTCGTTCGATTGTGAAAAGTTTGTGCTCCCAGCGTCGCTGTTCGCCGTTTGTGATTCGCTCAACTGCCGTCACTGTATCACCACTTCAGCATGTATGCCAATCTCATATTGCAGTTCTCGAGGTTCGCAGAGATTCTGCATTCTGTCGGAGTACCCTTGATGAGTGCCTTGCCGTCCTTCGATTTGAAGACGACCAAAAACTTCTGCCCGTCCGTCTGTACTTCGCTTGTGTGTTCGCCTCTGCCTGGTAGCATCTTTTGAGTGCCTTCGATGGTTGTCCATTCTGCCATGTATTGAGACGGGCGCCACCAGTATATGAACACTCGCACTAATATGTCGGAGACACAACTTTTATATAGTCATAAGTAGAGGCTCCAGTGGAGGGGGGGTCACTGGACAGCCAGTATTTTGCCGCCCCATTCCAGGATGCTTCCCGACGGCTTCTGGTACTGGCACGAGACTAGGAATGCCTCCTTAGCAGCACACATGCCACACAGCGGAACTTGTGCGGGGTGCTTCGATACATTAGGACTACGGGGTTGTTCTTCACAGAGTGCGCACGGCGACATAAGACCGCCTGGCCTCCAGGCTGTTTATAGCCCTTGCGTAGTCCGCTCAAGACTGCTTGCCGTTGTAGGATTTGGTGCGAGGAACGGAAACCTTGACGACTGGTTTGTCGCATCGGTTGCATGTTCTCTTAGCCATTAAGTTCCCGCATTGGTAGCACTGGTTCATCTTCATCATTTCAGTTCGCCTCTGTACCTTCTATGCAGCCACCAGTATATGAAGGCTCGCACTACTTTGGTTCAAGACGACTTTTGATGTATCGCCATTCGGAGGGGTGCCCGTTGGACACCCCCCCTCAGTCAATCGGTTCGACGGGGACGGGGTTTCAAACCGTCATCTGCGCTGCCTTGCGGCTTGCGGATGCCTTCTTGAAGTCGCCATTTGCCCATGAAACCCATGCTGCCCATGTTGCGTCTGCCGCTGGTGGTTGGTCTGCTTCTGCGTTTGCGATTCGGACGACTCGCCACTGCTTCAAGCAACCGCGGTGCCAGGATTGGTGTCCGTCCTTGCGGGTTGCGTTCTTTGCGAAACTGCTCATTGGGAATACCCCTTTGCAGCGCGTGCACATCTTTGTTGGTTCTGCTGTTTTTCCTTTCATTTCAATCATTCCTTTTTTTGGTTTTCGCCCCTTTTGGTTGGTGGGGCTTATCTAATGGTAGGGCTATCCAGTACTTAAAGGTGCGCACTACTATGGGGTTCGCATAACTTTTATATAGTCATAAGAGAATGTTCCAGTGGAGGGGAGGAGGCCGAGGGTCGTGTCCGAGAGGCATAAAAAAAAGTAGCGACGGCTCTTCTCGGGTGGCTTTCGCCCGCGTTCCCGATTGACCCCGCCTCATCACGCCTGATGCCCGTTCCCGGTAGTTCCGCGGAGCAGGGGAGTTGCACCCCTTCGCTTGTATTGAGATGGTCGGCCACCAGTATATCAAGGTTATGACTACTTGAGTTCACTGGAACTCATTCATGATGAAGTCTCGTGCCCGTCCGTTGTCTTCGTGCCATTCGATTTCCTCGCGCACCATTTTGTTAACTTCTGCCATCAATTGAACGCAATAGTGTGCCACTGCGGCGACTAATGGTTTGTCGACCATGTCTGGTGTTCCGTCAAAGTCGAGGCAGCACGCGTTGACTACTGCTTTAGTCAAAGTGCCTTCTGGGGTACTGTCTGCCTCAAAGTAGGATTCTGCGAGAATGCGGATGAGGCTGCGTTTTGTATCATGGGTTGGGGTGTAGGTCATTTCTGCCATGTTTAACCATACCAGCCACCAGTATATGAAGATGTCGCACTACTTCAGTTATAAGACACCTTTAAGTACTGGAACTGCATAGGGTAAAACATGGAAGAGATATTCAAAATCATGACCCCATGCTCGAACGAAAACTGCACAGTGACTATCCTGGCTGGTATGATGCTACCAGACGGCGACGGCGGACACATCTGCCCTGACTGCTACGAACAGCCGAACCCTCCAAAGAAAGACGACGACTTCACACTCACATTTTGAGACGCAGACGGACACCGTAAAACCCCACGCAGTTATTCGCCCGCAAGGCGTTGTAAGCCGTCGGGGGTGGTGCTCCCGTCTCTGGCTGGAGCGCTAGCGCTCCTCCACTTGAGCATAGACCTATGAGGATATAAAGACTCGCACTACATGTACAGTCACATAACTTTAATATACTGGTGGCTGCCTTGTCTGTACATGAGCGGAACTCTAAGACACGGAATGAAAATCGCATACGAGCATTTTGAATATAGCCCTGATGGCTGCCAGAAATGGGTGCCAGCGGTGTACCTTGAAATTGATGAAGGGCGAATGATTCACGCCACGGGCGCGGAATGGATTCAATACTTTAGCGAATTAGGCGTTTCGCCATACATTATGCTCGATGAAGAAGAAGAGCCTGCGTGGATTCCCCTTGAGTGAATCGCACCCACATCCAGACATACAGACGGGGACAGAGCCTGCGCTTCCAGTAGGGGTCGAACGGGGATAATCGCAAAAGTTTAGACAGTGACTTTTTCAGTATTCGCACTATACAGGTTATAAAGTTTGCGAAAGGTTTATACCCTGTAGTAGTCATAATTTTATCGTAGTGCGAACAGGTTATAAAGTTTCCGCAAAGGGTCTATATACTGGAAGTGTGCGGAGTGAAAGTAGTTCGCTGCGTTCGTTCCAGGTTATAAGGTTTTCGGAAAGCGTTCATATACTGGAAGTAGTGCGAACAGCGTAGTATTCATATACTGGAAGCGTCGGCCTCGAGTGCCTCTCTGTACAGCGCTCTCCCCTCCACTGGAACATAGTCTTATCAGGATATAAAGCCTCGCTAAAGTTGTCATGGCATTCAAGTAGTGCGAACTATTATAAGCCCCCAACTAGACCGTTCCAGTGGAGGGGAAGCCGCAGGCAAGAGGCCACCGCTCACACTACTTTAGCACCACTTCATATACTGGATACTGCCCTACTATGTTTGAGGCGAGTCAAAATGACGCACTATAAAATTGAAATAACGAAACTAGAAAACGGAAACGAAACCCCCTGCCGCGAGGACGGCTTGAGCCTTTCATGGCTCATCGGCCGACTCGAGGAGTTCGCAGGCTACACAAACATCATCGAAGCGACAGCATACGCCAGCCGCGACGGTGGATTGTCCTGGAAGCAAATTGGCGCTTGAGATCTCCTCAACGCTGAACGAACGAATGAGCCCGCCTCCATCAGGGGGGCGGGCACCCAGTGGGGGTCTGGAACCCGGAAACGCTGAACCGCTACGCACTCTCATGTGCGCAGGGGCTGCCTCGCACATAGAGCAACGTCCCTGGCCTGTGGCCTCTGCCACACAAGCGCTCCTCCACTTGAACATAGTCATACCAGGTATTAAAGTCTCGCTAAAGATGTCATGAGTTTCAAGTAGTGCGAAAGATTATAACCCGTCCGAGGTATGGCTCCAGTGGAGGCGGGGCTCCTGGCAACCAGAGATGAGAGGCGCTCCAGGCCACCTGTGTACAGCCGCCGCCCCTCCACTGGAAGCATGATAGTACCAGGTATTAAAGTCTCGCACTATTTGATTATCGCACTCTCTAGCGGTGGCCTCTGACCCCCCAGCCCGCCTCCACTGGAGCCTCTCGTTATGAGGATATAAAGCCTCGCACTACTTGACTACTCGCAATTCTATAAACCGCTGGCTTGCGTGTCCACAATAGATTTGCCTGGCATGCGCCAGAAAAAATATAGAACGCTGGCTTGCGGCGTTGTCTTGAGCGGGCGTTTAGTGCGAGGTATTATAACCTCATACAGGTTGCGACAGCCTGGATGAAAGACAACCCACCAATCCCCGCGCTTGCCAGGCAGCCTGGCCAGGCAGTATCAAAATTAAACTTAGTGCATTTTCTCGCACTAGTATCAAAAGTAAACTAAGTACCAATACTAGACTAAGTTTCATTTTGATACCACCTCGCTCAACTCGGCAAGGATTTTTTCGCTCTGTCTTTCCAGCGAACTTTCGGTACAATACTTGAACGAACAATTGACGAATCATTTGTGGCACATTTGTCACAAATTAAAACGACGATTAACAAGTATCGAACGCAATATCAGTTTTTCTTCATTTTCTTGACGGAAAAATACTGGCGAGCAAGCCAGCGTTTATTTTCAACTGAAATCAACCGGTTCAATGCGAAGGTCTGAGTGATATTGTGCGCAACAAGACTACTCGATGGTTTATTCCGTTCTTTATATACTGTCGAGGGAAGACTAATGAAAAACTTTGCATCAACCCAATTCTTGACAATAGTTGAACGGATATAGGTTGTCATCGAACAATCGAATATGCTGATTGGTTCTTTAAGTACTACAAACAGCCCGACCGGGCTAAAAGTTGAGCCTTAAAAAAATTGAAAACAGCCTCCGGGTATACAGCCGGGAGGGCTACTCTTCTTCAGTCAAGTCTATGACAGGAACATCAACGGTGTTAATCTCTCGCTGAACTTCTTCTTGAATGATTGACCGCATCTGGTCGAGTGGGTCGTATGCGAGGTTGACTTGGACTACTGGCCTTGCCGCTTTCGCACCCGTGAAGTCGTCGAAGGAGTCCTGTGCCTTGTGCAACGCCCCCTCCATGTATACAACTTGACCCAAATGTCCAACGGACTCTGCCAAATCGTTTGCCTCTTCAATCGCCGTCTCTATTCGCTCAAGACTTCTCTTTCTGCGTGCGTATGATTCAAGTCGCATCCAATCCGTATCTCCCATTTCCTGTTGTGCGATAACCAAATCTCTCAAACCTTTCGCGTCAGATTGTGCGAGCCGTATAAGGCGATTCACTCCGTCGCTGGGGAGTTGGGTATCTATGAAAGCGTTATCCCTCAATCTCCCCTTTATCTCGGTGATTGTGAGGCCTTCAACAAGCATGTGTGCGACCCATCGGATTAGCGCAGGGTCTTGATATGCCTCAATGTCGGTCATGCTTAAACCAGACAGCATCGCTTATTTAGTCTTATCGCTGTATCGCTCTAATCGAACCAGGCATTGAACGACCGTTTAGTTGAACCAATTTCACCAGTCTCATATCGCTTATTTTCACCCTTTGGATAGGGGAGAATATCATATCGCAGATGGCTCAATAATCGCTTCCTGAGTTTCTTTCCGACCATCATTTTGACATAGCGATGCTTGGTGTTGTCCTCCTTGACAATCTCGATATGTGAGGGCATTCGCTCAATATCTCTCGTGCCGAACATCGAGTACACGGTTCGAGGATGGAGGAGTTTTCCCGTCTGTTTGTTGAGGTATCGAGGTTCCCTCAAGGTTTCACCACAGTACAACCAATTAGTCGCTTGATAGATGTAGCCATGATGCCCCATGTTGCCATCAGCGTATGATACAATGACGCATGGGTTGGGCATGAGTTTCAATGCCGCTGACAAGAACTGTGACAAGGTGTTCTTGGGTAGCCCATCACGCACGACCAATCTGTTCAACTCATAGGTTGCGATGTCTGCTTCACCGTTGAAGAGCGACTTGCCTCGATTCATCACACGAGGGGGAGGCCCGAAGGTGCATACGCCGCTCAATATGTCGTCATAGTACAGAGCGAACGCTTCCTGGATAATCGGAACTGCCTTAGCATAATGTCGCTTCTTCAGCCACTCATGAGTGTCCTTTGGAGGTATCGAAACCACTTCAAGAGAAGTCATAACTCGGCCACTCATCCCATTCTCCCTCGTTATTGACCGCTTGGGTAGGGGATTCGATTGTCGCCTCCTCTTCCTGGATATTGTCGTCAATAGGTTCAGGGGCATTCTCTGCCCGCCAAAGGTCTCCCGTTGATTCATTTTCGGTTTCGAGTAGTTCCCTCAGTTCACGGTTTGACCTGATACCGAGTGCCCGGCGGTGTTCCTTCGGGCTAATGAGTCGCATGTATATCATTTTCTTCGGGACTTCAGTGATTGTCCTGTTGATTCGCAGAACGCTCTGCCCCCCTTTGCCATCCGATACAATAGTCTCCGATGCCCAACCGAGAACCTGTTCTTCTTCTTGAGGTAGCCAGTCCAATGTTGCACCTTCATGCTTGCGCTTGAGTTGCTCCGTCTTGAATGATGAACCACTTGTCATGCCGACCATATCCCAATTGTCTGCCTTGTACAGAGTTCCTGCTCTGTACCCGTCTTCAAGGGGGAGAATGAATGTCTGGAACGCCTTTAGAACATCACCATACCGTTCATGCCACCACTTGACTGAATCATCCCTAATCAACTTCAAACATTGCGATGCCGCTGTCTTGCCTTGATGTCCATGTAGGCAGTACACGATGTTGTTGCCCACTTGATTGAAACCGATGTCGTGCTTCTTCATGTAGTCCGCTACGGTCTTAGGAGCGTTGAACATTGTACCGAGTCCAAAGACACCGACGATTTGACCCCACGGGTATTTGCCCCCTTCTTCATGTAGCAACCAATACAGAAGCCGTGAAGGTCGAGGTGCCCAGTCGATGTATGAGTGCTTGGAGTTGACGAACTGTTGCGCCAACTTGCGCTGTTCAGGGGTTGTGATTCTGGTTAGTGAATAGCGATATTTCACTTCTGGTTTCTCATATTCTTCGCCCATGTTCTTGACCTCCTTCTCCCATTGGTATAAACCTGTTTGCACAGGATGGCTAAAGTGGTGAATAACATATCAATCAATGTTCCAGACTTCCCAGTTGATTTTCCTATCAGCGTCATGAAACGCCATGAAAGGCTCAGCGGGTCTGGCCTTGTTCTTGTGTGCCCAATGGTCGAATATCCGCTCAAGTGCATCTCGAACGGATAGTGGTTTAATCTCCCCCATCGGTTCTGTCCGAATCACACCCTCGCCTAGTTCAGCGGCAAAGTTGGTGAATGTGTAGGAAGCGTATGTCTCTTTGTTATCCTCTCGGCACGATACAATCAGTTCACCTTGATAGTGCCCGTGGTGTACTTCTGCCGCCTCATCCTTGAATATCGTTGTCCATCTAATGTCGCTCATGCTAAATCCTCCCTGTCTTCATCACTCAACCAATTGTCATGCGTTGTGTCCTCGTCATAGACAATCTCTAAATCGTCAATCGAATGAACATCTTGCTCAATGTCAATGTGAATAGCACCACTGGTTGCGTTCAAGTCAACCATCAAGTCGGCTTTTTCTAATTGGTGAAATAATGCCTCAACCATACAGAACGGGTTGTAGTCGCAACCTTGACCGACTCGAATGAATCCGTTGCCCTCACTGTGGCTAAACTTGAATGTCCATCGAGTAGGTGAATCCATTTTGATGATGATTGATGGGTCGGGTGCTATCATTTGTTCTTGACTGTCCACATGTTGTAGCATCTGGTATGCTTCCATCACTACGGGGCTTCTTGCTATCCACATCACATTTCCAAAGAACACTCGCTCATCTCCTCGCATTTACTGCACATTGCGGTTGAACCCGCCACTGTTAACCCGAATGCGACATCCCTCTTAATGGCACCGCCCGGAACATCCAATCCACAGACCGTTTGCCCGTGGCTTGCGCCCCAATGATAGTGCCTTGCCCATCGAAGTATCACGCTATGTTTGTCTAAACTCACTGGGATGCGTGCTTCCCGGTGGTTGTCCAGTTTCCCAGTTCATCCTCGTTTAGAATTGTGATTGATTGAGGATGCCACTTCTCGAGTTTGCACTTATCATAAGCCAGTTTCAACGCCTGAGCAACACTACTTGATTCAGCGACGAACTGGTTGTCGTCCGATGTTATTTTGACACGGTATTTTCTCGTCATTAAACGATAGACGCAACACCCATTGTTATGAACTCTGCCTGGCTTATTTTGTATATACAATGTTGTTGTTGTACAGTACAGGGACACACACAGTTAACAGGAGGAACTGTGTGTGTGAGGGAGAGGAGGCTTCATGGATTAGTTCAAGTTCTAATCTTCAAGACTAAATGGTTGAGAACAATAGCACCGTCCTGTGCGTGGACTGCGAATGATACTGTCTTCATTTCACCATCGGGATTGCGTTGTCGATGTTCACCGAGATAGAACCCTGATGCCTCATTGTAGGCAATACGGAATATACTGCCGGACGGTATGCGCGGATGAATGTCCATCAGTTGAATCGCCTCCCTGAACGGCAGACAGTCGAAGAGCCAGGGGCTGTCATATTCTGGTTGCTTGTTGAGATAGTTCCAGCACCGCTGCCAAGCGACTCCGGGCGAACCCAATGCCGATACTCCGTCTCTGGTTTCCGTATTCTCAACAACTATGTGATGTGCGCAGAGGTGAGTGACCCACCCATCATCAGTGCGCTCAAATCGTACTTCATTTACAACTCTTTCAGTCGTCATGTGTTGTCGTCGAGGTATTCCCTTCATCAAACCATCCCGACCAATTGGTTGTAGCACTGCGCTCAATTTTCTGCGAACGATGCCTCTTGCGTTTGAGGTGGTAGCCATAAATCAGTTTGGGGGGTCGATATTCATGTCGAACGGTTTCATGACCCACCTCGATTTTGCGACGCAGTGTGCGAGCGAATGGTTTGTCCAACGCAAGGCTGCGTGGATGCCATTGTTTGTCGCCAATCATCATGACCCTAGCCGAAGACGATTCACCCAAAAAGTCGAAGTTTGTGGCCTTGTATATCGTTCCGCCGTGTCCGTAGTGTGGGTCAGCGAGACTCAATATGTATTCTTTGTCGGTATTGAGTTTCAACCACTTGAGGGTTTGTCCGATGAAGAATGATTCTGTATTCTTTGGGGTGTCGTCAATACATGAAAGTCGTCGCAATTCAAGAACGCCGTCTGGATTGTTCGGCCACCATCTATTCGCTTGACCCTTCATGCTCGGTCTGCCGTATATCGCAGCGCCAATCAATTCAGGAAATCGTTCATCCTTGCTATCATCGAACATGGCGAAACAGTATAGGCATGACAGACCGTTGATTGAACCGCTATAGTGCCATGTTTCCATGAACGATTTGATGTCTCTTCTGTTAACACGCTCAACTCGAAAGTCAGTCACGCTCAATTAAACCACTTCCCAAAGTCTTGCTTCGCAAAGTAGGATTGGTCGGTGTTAGTGACCGTTCTGACCGATGTTGCGTCGGACTTCGGGTATGGCTCAACTTTGTATCGAAGTTGTTTGCGGAGTTTGCGTTTCAGTTTCTTGCCACCTGTGAATGTCACATAGCGATGTTTTCTCGCACGCTCAACTTTCTTGACTCTGTCGCCATATATTTGCCGCAATCTCTCGTCGCGTGAACCACCAGCACCCCTTCCACCGCCTGAGTCGGTGATTGAAATTGAGTGCAGATGTTCCTTGCCTTCGATGATTGTGTCCATGAACGCCGCACTAAGACCCGTATACAGCCAGTTTGTGGCCTGGTACACCCGCCCTACATGGCCTTGCGTGGTGTCGGCGTAGGAAACTACTATGTGCTTGTCTAACAACGGCAGAGACCGCCCTATTAACAACGACGCACTATTCTTAGGCATGGAGTCATGAACCCACAGGCGTGTTAGTTCAATCACCTCGAGTTCATATTCAGGCCCGCAGATGCCTTTGCGTAGCGCAGGGCCTAGCGGTGTGCCGTATGTTATGACACCCATGATGCGTCGAGTCTCTTTGTTAATCAATCCGAATGCGACTGATGTCGAACCCTTTCGCTTGAGATAATGCTCGGTGCAGACGATGCGGTGCGCAGTCGAGTTTTCAATTCGCTCAACTGCAAAGTCATTCAGTTGCATTTTGTTGCACCGCCATGTCTGTTCGGATTAGTTCCTCGAAGACACGACCAGGACTCAACCCTTCAGCCTTTCGACCTGCGAGGTATTCGATGCAGTCCAACGGCAGATTGACCGTCAACTGTTTCATGCCTCCCGGCGCTTTCTTTTCAAGGACTTCATCGAGGAAATCTAATGCGAGTGTTGGTGCGTGAAAGCCATTCTTTGTCCTGATTTTGCCATGTTGGCTCACACCGTTTGTACCGAGTGGTGTTTCCTCAATCAAGTCGGGGAACTCGCGCTTGAGTTGTTTCATGATGAACGCGACCTGTGAAGGTGTTTTGTATTGATTTGCGCTCAATTGGTCGTCTTCTGCTAATCGCTCAGCGATAGCGTCGGTGGGCAGCGGTTCTGTTGCCGTTCCTAGTGCTCTTAGTATGCTTTTCTTCAGGTTCTTGCTTATTTTTTTTGCCATTCAAAGTCCTCCTTGTAGTTCAACCACTACGCCCGTATCATGGGCGCAGTGTGGACACTTAAAAGTTCCGCCAACAGCGTTCTGGTCGAACTTATATTCGACTTCTCCGTTGCATGCGTGGCAGCGTGTATATCCGTGCCAATAGGTTGCTACATCGGCTGATATACCCACCGTCTTAGTTTTGCGATTATCCGAGTATGTGTGAATCCAGTCGTCTGTCGCTTCTGCGGGTTTCGCTTCGACTCCCCAGATTTTCGATGTGGTTGCCGCTTGACCTTTATCCAATGCGTGAAAGTGAGCGACCATTGATTGAATCGTGTTGGGTATTCCCTTGTTGCTGTCGGACTTGAATCGAGCCCATGCATGAGGCACGCTCAAATATGACGATATTTTGTCTGTACCGACAACGACTGATGCCGCTCGAGCAGGTTGCGTATGTGATGTCATAATGAAGTCGCCTGGCTTCCATGCCGCAGTCGCTTCAACAAATGATTTCAGTTCTGGGTTTTCACCGTGAACCATGTCCTGCGGGTCGACCAATACGCCGAAACTGCATCGGCTCAACAGCAAGGTGTCCCAGGCATTATTTGCCGATAGGCGGATTTGCGAAGGACTGATTCCCTCCTCATCGGTGATGTTGACTAGAGCAGGGATGAACTCGATTCTGTACAAGTCCGATATCTCGTCATGGTGCGTTCCTGCGTAGTACCATGTGAACATGCCCTTGAAGTGGTTGGGCTGACCGTCTGGAAAGTGTTCGGATGTTTCGATGACCGCTCCGTGTTTGTTGATGCCGTCGCGGTAGTCGTCGTTCGGCATGTGAACGATAAGGCCAGTGTTTTTGTTCATCTCATAGACATCCCCCCAATTGAACCACGGGTTCATGTTTTGCCTTGAACCGGGCGTTATGCCTTCTTCATTGACCTTTGTGGCGTGTCGGATAGGGAATGAGTGATTGTCTCTGCCTTCATCATAGACGAACTCCGACTTGGCTTCATTCCAGCCGACTCGATTCATGATAAATTGTATCCAGGAATACTTGGACTCTGGCATATCCCCCATGATAGGAAGTCGGGGACTGCTTCGCGCCATGACTACTCCACCCAGCCACCAGTATATGAATGAACCGATTCATGACTCATTCTTGAATCACCTTTCTCTTCATGCCTCGAAGGGTGCGTCGAAGTACGGGAACGACTACGCCTGATAGTTCGCTCGCTCGTGTGATGTCCGCTGCACGCTCACCATAGAATGTCTTAGTTTGGCAACCGTCAATACCAACGGATGTCAAGGATATGTCGGATGGGCAGGCGTTCACTACCTCAACCAAATGCTGATGCGCGTTCATACCTGCTGGCGACGGGCCTGCTGGTGCGCCGTCGCTGATAACGAATATGAACTTGGAGTCCGCTTCAACGGTGCGTAGTCTGTCTATGCACCATGTCAAAGCGTGTCCGTCGCTGTTCCCGTAGCCTACATGGTCTTGTGCGATGGCTGCCTTTGCGATGTCGTTTGGTTTGCCGCTCATCGGTTTGCGGATGTTCATGTTGGTGTAGCCTTGTGCGTTGCGACCACCGCTCGATGAGTTGAAGTCGACTACCTCATATTTGAATCCGCAACGAGCCATGACCTCGCTCATAACGATTGCCGCTTCGGATGCGTAGTATGCTCGATTGTAGGTTGTGCCACCACCACCCATTGAACCGCTTGCGTCAATGAGTAGAATGCCTGCTGCTTCAGGGCGCTTGATGCGAATACGCTTCTTGAAAATGCGGTCGCTTGAATCCATATTCCAGACCGAGCGTGAATCAACCTTGCCCCTGCGTTGGAGTCTGTTGTAGTCGGATTCTTTGCCGCTCAAGCGTTTCTTGATTTCAGCAACTAAGGTGCGAATAACCGCTTCTTGACGGTTGATGGTTTTATCATATCGAATCTTGTTATCGGTGATGTTGCCAGCATTGACGATGGTTGATGGTGTACCTGATATCTCGATTGTGTGACCCCATTTGTCAATCGTGCCCGCGTCTGTGATGTTCATTTCACCGTCTGCTGCTTCGACTTCGCCTTTGTATCTCGCTTCGAGGTCAATCGCCTCGTAGTCCATCTCTTTGATTGCTTGACGAGTCTCAGCGAGCATATCCCATTCCTCAACGGATGCACCTGCGCTTGATTGGTTGGCTGCACCTTCATTTGGACTCATCAAGTTTCCTTGATTCTCTTTGCTCAATCCTTCAATGATTTTCTCTTCATCAATGTCGGATTGACCCTCATCGGTCGTGTCGTTGTATTCTTTGGATTGCGTCTGTTCACCGTCGCCCTTGCCTTCGCCGTTGCCGGGTGTTCCTTCGCCTTCTTGACTGCCTTCTTCACCTTCGCCTTCACCTTCACCGTCTGCTGGTTGTCCTTCACCGTTCTCGAATGCTTCTTGTGCGTCTTCAGCCTCGCCGTTGGTTGGTGTCGTCAAATCCTCGAATCGCTTGTCTTTGACTTTCCTATCGACCTTGATTCTGGTTTGCATTCGGCGCATGTTCTCAAGTTGTTCTGGTGAGTGGTCGTCGAGCATACCGTCGAACTCTTCTGCGAATTGGTCTTCAGCCATCTCGCTCACTCCGTCTGCCGGGAAGTACTTTCTAAATATCTCGAGCACCGTTCTAGCCTTGCCGATAATCGCTTTTGTGTTTGGTTGTGCGATTGCACCGCGTAGGATTGGTCGGACTTCGCTCATGAATGCTTGAACCGTTTCATCATCGGTTGGTGCTGGCTTGTGAGCAATTGCCTCAACCGCCAATGCGGACATTGCCTTGACGCGTGAGTTCACATCTTCGTTATTCAATTGCTCGAGGTACTTTGGATAAAGGAGGTCGTGCGTGAAGTCAAGTGCTTGTCCCGACCCTCGATAATCCTGCGATAGTAGGTGATTGACGCGAGCATCCTCAAGGATATTTGTCATGTGGTGAAGAGTCTTTTCCTCTTCGCCTCTTTGGATTTGGTCGGAGACTTCTTTCCAGGTCTTGAAGCATGTATATCGAAGATGACCTGCGCCTTCATGAGCAGCGATTGCTTCTTGACAAATCAAGTTCGCCGCTGGGTCTGGATTGATATTGCGAGGAAGCCAAACGGTGTTCCCGTCGGTTGCTGCCATGCCTTCGTTGTTGATGCGAACGGTGATGTCATAACGACCGCTAAGGGTTCGAGTCAACCTAGTCAATCGCGCTTCTGTTGCACGCTGCACCCAGATGGGTTTTGGTTTCTTCATTTGGATTTGTCCGAGTTCAGGTAGTTCCGCCATGATAATTCCATACTGCCACCAGTATATGAACCCACCTATCACGCGACTTCAAGAAGTCAAGTCGTGCGTTTCCTGAATGGTGGGCGTTCAACCTTTCGATAGCGAGAACGCAACCTCTCGGCGTACTGTCGAGCAATTTTAGCAAGTCCAGGTGCGTGCCAAGTCCGACTTGCTAGCCACTGCGCCTGCTGTACCGTTTCCGTTGGAGCGTGATTGTACTCGGCTGTATCAATTATCCGCAATAGACTAACTGTGGACGGGCCTCGAAGTTGCCCACCGAGTATCGCCGTTGGTTGCTGAGCCTGAGGTAGTTTGACTAACACCTCATCCTGCTTCATCGGGGCTCTGCCTGGCGGAGTCATTCGAGCATTGAATTGGAGTTGTCGCCATGAGGATGATTGCGACATGATGCGTTCTTTGTCTGTCTGGCTGAACCCATCTGTGCGTTCATCCATCCACCGCTGCATCTGTGCAGGTGTAGGGGGGTCAAGGGCAATTTGTCGTGCCCCTTGTCGAATATCCCACGGGAGGTCGCCTACGCTGTGTGTGGCGAATATCAACGGGAAAGGACAAGGCATGCTCAAGGCTTTGAAACTCTTGATTGTATCTGCATCATCAATGAAGAGGACTCGAGCCTTGCCAAAGAATGACGGTGAGCGTGCTATGCCAGCCATGCGTTTGAGTTCGTCTTTGTCTCTCTTGTCCGCAGACGATGATAAGAGAACCTCCATGTCTGCACGCTCAACCAACCAATTGACTAGCAAGGTTTTGCCTGAGCCACATGCACCATGAACGATGAGGTGAGAAGTGGGGTTGTTGAGCCACGCGTTGAAATCGTTAATGATTGAACGGCGAACGATAGGCTCAAAATCCGTCGAGGCTGTCGAGGACATGTGCGTCGAACCTTCTGTCGTTGAGTCGTTGCTGGTTTGGGTCTCGTGTGGGTCTTGGTCTGATTGCGTCTGCCAATGCATCTAATTTCCGCTCCAATGATTCAATCCGTTGTCTAAGTTCCTTGTTCTCTTGTTCGAGTCTCTTGATGGTTTCGTCTGCCATGATTCAAACCTTGACTCCCACCGTTATGAAGGTGTGGGGGGCTGGGATTGAACGGAGTCCACCCGGCCAGCCCACCCACAAAGTCCGGGTGGTTGGTGAGTCTCAACGGTAGTCTGCCAAAACCGCTCGTGCAACGCCTCGAATGTCTTCTCGCTCATCGGATGGGTATTTGTTGATGAAGCAAAGGTCGACCGCTCGCTTGAGAGTCATGTGTTGGGTTGCCTTCAATGTCATGATGAGGGTTCGAGTCGATGTATCGGTTTGGAGCATTCGGTTGCGCTTCATTTCACGGAGGTTGCTCGCCATTGCCACCAATTGTGCGGCTACGGTTGAGTTGTCCATTCCTGCTTGCGATTGAATGACTCGCTGCTCGATGTCTGGTTTCAAGTACTCGAAGAGTGGATGATAAGCGAATCGGTCTTCTGTCGCTTGGTTCAAGTCGTGTACGCCAGCATAATCATCGGCTGGGTTGATACACGCCCAGACCCTGAAGTCGGGGTGAGCATTGACGACCTCATGGTCGTTTTCTGGGATGCTGATTGAACCGTAGTCAAGGGCTGCGTGGGTGTAAATCAAAACGCTTGCGTGGGCTGCGTTCAATTCATCGAGAATCAATTCGACCCCGTTCTTCATGCAGAAGGGCAACACGCCGTCGACCCAAACCAAATCGCCTTCTTTGTTGCGGGTTCGATACCCGACAAAGGTTTCTTCATTGAGTCCGTCGCTGCATGATACCCTCATGACTGGGAGGTTGAGGTTGAAGCAGAAGTCATAAACGGCGACGGTTTTACCGCTGCCCTTAGGCCCTTCCGCGAGTGTGTGAGCCCCGTCCTTGAAAGCCGCTGCGAATGTTTTGAACTCATCGTCTTGCTCAACAAATCCGTGTCGCTTGGTTGGTATGAGTCGGCGGACTTCTGGTTTGTAGGATTCAGGGTCGCGTCGTGCGATACCTTGCCAAGTTCCGCCGAGGAAACTTGAGGTTGCAACGACTGTGACTTCTTCGCCGTTTTCATTGGTGGTTGTCAAGGCGGGTAGTGCGCCTTCGAGTAGAGGTGCTGCGAGGTGTGTTAGCCAGACTTGTCGTTCTTTGCCAATCACTACATTGCAGATACCTGCTTTCTCCATTCTTGCTGCGTTCTTTGCGTTGCTCTTAAGTGAAGTCCACTTTGGTTCAGTCCCGAGCATCGTTCTGCTTAGGGATTGTACGCCGACGAGGTATGCATCCTCATCCATTCGTCCATCGTTTCGTTCAACTGTTTCGCGCATCACATCGGTTAAGGTTCGTGCCATATTGGTTCACTCCGTTCAAATGGGTCTAGGCAGCATCCAGTATATGAAGACTACTAATTGCCTATCACCCTACTAGTACTAGTGTGATACTAAGTGGTCTGATAGACCGACGATTGATAGCCAAGTCCGCAGCATATTTCTTTCCCACAACATGTGCGCAGTCTCTTGCTCCCACCTCATTATACTCTCCACTGGTCGCCTCAGTTGTTGTCTCTCTGTATGGGTCATTCCGATTTGAACTTCTTTCAATGCATCACGCACGACAATGTATTGTATCACTGGCTTGAGCGAATCACTCGGCCATGCGACTTGTTTCATGGCCAATCCCTTGTCGCGTGGATATGGTCGGAACGCTGCAGCATTCAACAATTTTCTCTTAGCGTCAATATATTCATCTGTGACTCGCAATTGCTTGTGTCGGTTTTGCAACGGCTTTGTGTATCGAGATAAACCGCCTTCAAAATAGCAAGCAATCAATTCTCGAATCTGGTAGTGAGTCATGCCTTGAATATCCCTCAAAGCGTCATAGACAGGCAATACGCTCATGTGAAGAATCCCTCAAACGATGATACCGACATTCCAGACATTGCTTGTTGCCACGATGTACCGACTGCCCCTAGTATCGGTTTCATGGCAGACGATTGAGCAATTTGTTTCTCGACTGTTCCTCTCTTGTCCACTGTGATGCCGAAGTCGGCTGGCGGTTCGCCGTATGGCAGTGCAACGACTCGATTCTTTGGCAATGGTTTGTTGGCTGTCGCCGCTAAGAACAGAACTGGTTTGTCTCCCAACTCGAATCCAGTATCGAGGTGTTTGTTAGACCATTGAACTGCCTTGTATGTTTGAGTGGTTGGGTTGTCCGAATGAAAACCATGAGGCTTGCCGAAGTCGGTGTCTGGCAACGATGTGGCTTTATCATCGAAGTCCCTGATGTACCTGTTAACTTCAATCCGTCCTGCACCGCTTAGGATAACCTCAAACAGCCCACGCTGGAACTTCTTGACAACCTCATGTGAACTTGACCGTCGAAGTTCGACACCCCTGAAACCGTAGTGCCCGTCGTAGTCAACATAAGCGTATCGCTTCTTTTTGCCCCACTGGAAATATCGTCTGTAGTATGCATCTGGCTTGACCTCGAAGAATACATTCTTTGGAGCGTTGAGAGTTTCTTGTACAAATCTGTCATAGGACTTGTTGAGCATATCACACAATAGGTTCGCAGCCGAGTAGTTATCAGTCGACTCGAACGGTCGCATATCCATCAATTGTTTCATGTTGCTAATCGCTACCTTGCATGAATCTGTATCCTGATAAATGACCTCGAACTTCATTTCAATTGAGCCAGTCATTTCGATTGGGTGAACTCCGTGTTCATCGAACCAAAGAGTCGCCATTTCTATGTGTTTTTTGTTCCAGCCATTATGATTGCGGGCAATTTCAGTGATGTCGGCTGCGATTCCAATATCCGTCAATCGGAAAGGGCGCTTCCTCGACTTCTCGGTATTCCCAGACCCGAGCACACCATACCAGGAGTTCATGTTTTCTTTGAGAACCCTTTGCTGGAAGTCAAGAGTCTGTCGCTTTGGGTCTTCGTATTCCAGTTCACGCATCGCCGCTCGGACTTCATCACGCTCTAATGCCAAGTCTCGCAGCACCGCTGGAACGATTGCATCAATATCACGCCGATAAACCCGGCCAGAAGGTGCGATTGTGACTGGCCAGGGGTATTCGTCGCCATAGGACTCAATATCATGTACACGCGTGGATGGGCATAGGTTGCCCGTGATAATGACGGAGGGGTACTCTTTGCTGTTGTCCAACTCGAATGCATGTTCCCATAGATTCGATGCTGCTTCGAGAACAAACCCACCCTCGAATTGTAGGTTCAGTTGAGACAATCGGTGTTTCACAATCGCAACCGATGGCATAACGATTTTCTTATCCCAGAGCAAGTGAGCCATGCGGTTCTCAATCATCACCATGTAGGAGTGAGCACAATTGATTTCACTGAAGTGCATACACGCCTTGTACTTATAGAAGTCAATGAGACCCATACGCTTCATGACCCTATCAACAACTACTACATCCCAGATGTTGTACACAGCGAGCATCTCTGGGTCGTTTGCTACCATGTCCATGATTCGAGTTCTGGGCACTTTGCCATATCCCAACTCGTTGCTAGCCATCCATGATAGCGATGCATGTCCTGTTGCAGTAGCAGCACCTTGCACTTGCTCTGCGTACATCCTCATCGAATCCATCAACTGGAAGTCCTGCCACTTGATTTTAGGGTATTTAAACGCTAAAATATCATTTGATAGTTGACGGTTTCGCAACCTCGCTCTGTTCCTCAAATACTTGATGTCATATTCCTTGAGGTTATGCCCCAATAAAATGTCGGGGTCTTCTTCATCGAGTTTCAACTTGAGCCACCAAAAGAGAGCACATTCGGGGTCGTCTTCGTCGTGTACCGACCTGACTGTGATACCGTCTGGGTCTATCGGAGGAATGGGTTTGTCGTGTTCAACAAATCCTTCAAGTGCCGACTGGCTCGCCAGTATTCGCTTAACTAGTCGTTCGGATGTCTTGACCGTCGAACAGATGTCGAAAGTTTCGTCGGCAAAATTGCTCACAGCGATTGATACAACTTGACCGCCCGCATCCTCTGGCTTGTGAAATATGTCGTCTTGAGTTTCGATGTCAATGCCCATGACTTTGAGAGGGAAGTCATTGAACTCTCGATTCGATTTGTGAATATGTACAGGCCGAAGACGGTTATGCTTCAACCGTTCTTCATCAACCTCGATTGCGACCTCCCATCCGTACATGAAGCGGACTTGGTCTGTGTATGGATAGTCGGCACAGTAGTGAGGCCAAAGTCTCATCGAAGCGTCTCGTCTTTGCCAGGGAAAGTCGACTCGGATTTCATAGAGTGATTTGCCTTCGATGGTCTTAAACTCGGATGGTTTAGCCGATGAAACCGATGAGTGCAGATTGACCGTGTCTGGGTTGGTTTCTGTCCAGAATCGAGGTTGAGTTCCTTCGACGGTCAAGTTAACTCTGTTGCCGTCTAAGTCCCGGCATTTCAAATGTACAAGCAGTGGTTGTGGCGTAGGGGTTGCGCCTTTGGGGGTATAATCCGCCCCGACGATAAAGAGTGCTTTGCGCGCCATGCAAAAGGGCAGTTGACCCACCCTTATGAATCAATCCTTGTCGAGAAGTCGAATCAGTTGAGCAGCGAGATAAATCATACCGTCGAGAACTTCTTCGAGAGCCATCTCATTCCAGGAGTCTTTCTTTGTGCCCCATTGAGTTGTGTCGTCGTTCTTTCGCAATCCGTGCCCGTATCGTTCAACTCCCAGAGCCATTCTCTGTTTGATTAAGCCGATGATTTGTTCATTGTCGTCTGTCTTCTCTGCCATCAGTTCGTCAATCACTGACTTCGCTTGTTCATCCATTTTATCAAATCCTTCCCATCGCATGAATCGTCGTAGTGCGAATGTGAATATAAAAGTGTTGAAGTAGCGGTTGTGATAGACCCTTGTTAATGGCGACTATACTCCGCATCGCAGCCAACTCAAACGACTTCTGTTCTATCCAGGGAGCACACCTACTTGGGGTGTACGGATATGCCGCAGGTGGTGAAACAGAAGTGAAGTTGCACAATGGCGCTACGACTTCTGCTGCTACTCTATTTGAAATCAAGAGTTCGCCTGACCCATCAATGCCACAACCTTTCTCAACCATATTTCCGTTCCCCGTTCGATTTTCTGGTAAATTGTCCGCTACAGTTCCCACTGGTAGCATTTTATTCGTTCTCATCAAGTGAGCATCCTGAAGAAAGTCTTCACGCTTAGCAAATCGTCTTGACTCGTACTTGCATAGTATAATGCCTGACCCATTGAGCCGAGTATTCGTCGAGCCAAATCGTCTGGGATTTTCTCGTCTTCGCTGACCGTTCGATATACCTGCTCAAGTATTTCCTGACCGTTGAATCCACGCTGACCGAGTTCATCAATCGCTCTGTCAATTTGTATGTGCGCTTGTCTGTACTCGGCGTTGTCGTCGCTATTGTTTGCTTTGATTGCCAACTGTAGGAGTCGAGCCCTGAACTTTGGGTCAACTGAATGTGATATGTCCGCCACATCCTCAACCGTTGCTGTGCCGGGAACTCGAGTCACAGAAAAGAGAATGTTGAGTGACTTTCTCATCGAGCCGCCTGATGCTGTACTGATTGCTTCGATAGCATCTGGGGTGATGTCGAGTTCTTCACCGTTGGCGATTTTTGTCAACGCGGCAGTCATAGTTGTCGGCTCAATTGGCCTGAACCTTGTATCGGCAAATGCGCAACGGTCTCGAACAGGGTCGATGAGTTTATGTGGGTAGTTGCATGAGAGGATGAACCGTGTGTGTTTGCTGTACTTCTCCATGATTCGACGGAGTGCTGATTGTGCGTCGAGCGTCAATGAATCGCATTCGTCTAAGAACACGATGTTGAACGGGATGGGGCGGACTACTCCACTCGGTGTTTTGTATGTACCTATCACACCCTGAGAAGCGAACTCCTTGACCTTTGTCCGAATGACACTGATACTGCGCTCATCCGATGCGTTCATCTCAAGCCAGTTTGCTTTCCAGTCGTCGCCAAACAATGTTCTCATCATAGCGATTGCGACGGTTGTCTTTCCTGTTCCAGCAGGCCCAGCGTACATCATGTGAGGCCAACCCGCATCGTCGCCTGACTCATGGAGTTGATTCACCATGAACTTCAATCGAGGAACGATATGTGGCTGCCCTATCACTTCGTCGAGGGTATTCGGTCTGTAGTGTTCTTGCCAGAGCATGATTGACCCCCAGACTCCCATCCTTATGAATCATCTACACGATAGCGACGGTCAGCGTGTTTCCTGACTTCGGTTTGAACGAGCAGACCTTGCCTGGCCATGATTCCTAAGCGTTGTGATACTTCGGTGAGAGTGAATTGTTTGGTCTTGTTCTTTTTGAGCCATGCGAGAATCTCATGCGATGTCCAGTCCAGTTGATTCTTGAAAGCGTCAACTGCGCTCTCAATCATCTGTCTCTTTTGATTCCCACGAGACAAAGCAGCGTCCTCCAAAACGGTTCAAATCCGAAGTTGTCATCGTCAATCACCATGACTACAGCCACGCAGTATGAAGTATATTAACTTTCTTCAATTTAGTGTGGCGTGAATCTTTTGCGCTGTTTTCTTTCCTATCCCGTCAATTTTCATCAAGTCACCAACGGATGCGTTGCACAATTCTTTAATTGTCGGGAATACCTTGAGCAACTTCTTTCTTGTTTGATACCCTACGGTTGGCAGCGATTCAATCACAGCGTTTCTGTATTCTTCAACCGATGGCTTGCGAGGTCGAGGCGAGTACAATCTGTTCTTATCATCAGCCATAATGTGAGCCAGTTTGTCCATGAATCGAGCAGCGTCGTACTCATCTGGAATGAATAGGGGAGGGTAGCCCCTTGCAGTCATACTGGCAACAAATGAAATGAGGGTTTGTTGATTGACCTTGCGCCGTCTCAAATCCATTTTGAGTTTTGCCCATGAGCGTGTGATAACAACAAACGAGCAGTCCGCTTCTTCATTCATAGCAGTGAGTTGTCGAGCCAGTCTGTCATCCCAGACGGATGGCGTGAGGTCGGTTGCCTTTCTTTCGATGCTGATTCGCTCAGAGCAATAATCACCCTCGCCTGTATTCAGGTGGCAGACTTCCCATCCGAGACCCGCCATGTAGTCGAGCATGACCCAATACTCCCTGTGGTCTACACGGAGGTTGCGCTTCAACATCTCATCGACAATCTGTTCTTTGACTGCATCAAATTGTGATTGCTCAAAGTCCTCTGTGTGCTCGAGCATATCTCGAAGCCCAGCGATAACCGTTCCCAGTGGCGATTTCAATAGCCAGTCGCTAAATTGCGTTGGACTATTCGTCGGTGGTCTCGCTGACAGTCTCCCCTTTTCCGTCTTGTCCGTCTTCACTTACTCGCCTCCATGTGCGCTCAATGCTGCGTCCTTCATAGTAGTTGCTGCCGTCAACAAACTTAGGACAGGCTTCTCCGATACAACAACCGTTCGCCTTGAGGGTAGTACATGTCGGGAACATTTCCATTGCGGGGTTGTTGAGAATGGTGCTCATTTGATACCGTCTGTGTTCATGATTGCCCCCATCAACATAGCCAATGTTGCTTGACAGTTCCATCCAGACATTGTCGAACACATCAATATCATAGCCCAACAACTTAGCGTGGATAGCAGAATACACACGAGACTTATGTCCCGGATTGCGCCGCTTCAATTCATTGACAACGCCTGGGCATCTCAAATCGAGGGACGACAGGAACCGTTTTGCATTGGTCGTGTTGAGCCCTATGCTACCTTCGATAACTGGTCGGATTTGGGTTTCTGGCTTTTGCAGCACGATTCCCAATGCCTCTATTGCGTGAGGCAACAGAAGCGGCTCACCTGTTATTGTTGGCAATACTACTTCATTTGACCTCGCAAGTCTTGCGGCATCCAGATGGTTTATTTCTGTCAATTTTGACACATCGAGAGGTGTAGCATAGAGCCCAGTCTTCGGGTGTCGAGTGAATGGCATTCGACAGAGTCGCTTTGCATCACCCATTGTTGCCTCGTCCATTGTGTTCAAACCGAGTGATTGTCGCAGGTGGTCTTGAAACTGATAAATCATTTGCTTCAGTGATTCGGCACTGCCATCCGACCAATGAAAGCGAACTTTCCAGGGTTTGTGTACAATGTGCACATGATACCCCTTCGACCCACTGAACTGCACCCAATGGGGCATATTGTGCTGCGTCAAAAATTGCGACACACGCTGCGCATCTGCGAAGGCGTTCTCTGGTTTGGTCGGATGGTCGAAGTCGAGGAATGTCGTCGTGTACAAGACCTCTCTGGGCATTTTCTTGCCCTGTTCAAAGACAAGGTCGTTGTAGCCACATGTGCTGATGAATGATGACTTGTCCTGCCACTTGCGAAAGTTCGACCAGACTTCTTCAGTCGTGTATACAAACTTCTGCCGGGGGTTGCCTATCGAGCGAGGAAAGTGATTGAGATTGAAGTGAGTCAGTACTGCATCGAGCAGTTCAGGGTCTTGCTCAATCTTCATCCAGTCCGCCTCGCACGAGTGAATCCAGGTTGTCCCTGACCTCGCGGAGTTGAACCTTCAATCGTTGTTCATAAGCGATTTGAACATCTCGCTCGCTAAGGTTCGATTGTTGAATGAGAAGGTCAATCGCCGCTGCGTTTCGCATAACGATTTTTTCAATCTCGCTCAAGTCGAGGATTTCCTCAGCCATAGAGACATCGAGTCGACCAGTTGTTGGGTCTTCCATATTGTTCAAGCCTCTCTGACCGCTTCAGTTGCAATAACTTGGATTCGACCTTCTTTGCCGAGCGTGTGAACGACAAAGAATGGCGCGTCGGTGTGCTTCTGTAGCATCACTTTTTCGCTGCCGGGGAACCTGCTTAGGATGGACGCGAGCGCTGTTGTGAAACAGACTTCGATGCTTTCACCTTCGACATCCGCTTCAATGATTGTGACCGATGTGGTTGCCTTCGATTGCCAATGTCCTGACTGGCAAAAGGATGGCTTTTCTCCGCCGTTCAAACGGAACACCGCATAAGGTGCGCCACTGATTTTCATGTCAACCAATCCCTTGCGGAGTTCATCAACGCTGACTAGTGCGCGAGTTGTCGCTTTTGCGTTTTCGAGCATAGGGAAAGTGACCCATCCTTCATCCATACCGAGACGCCAGTGGTCTGGAATGGTGTTGCATTCGTCTTCTGCCGATGAAGTGACCGATACGCTGGAACCATTGGATGAACGGAGATTGACGCGGGAATCGCTGTTCCTTGTGACTTCAATAGTGCCGTTGAACTTCGCCTTCAAGAGTTGTGACATGCTGTCTGGATTGACGATGAGTGATGCCTTGTCCTTTGCATCCAAATCCTTCACTGGATAGTCGTCCATCATCACCTGAATGGTGCGTGCCGAGTCGTGTGTCCAAACGCTCATGTTCTCGCCTTCAAAGAGGATTTTCACTGGAACGGCTGGGCTGTCCAGTGAAACCACATCTAAGGCTGCTGCGAAAGCGCCGCTGTCAATTCTCAATTTTGTTTCGTCTTCAGTAGGCTGATTAGGTGATACCATAATTTCACCTTCTATCTCCCACCCTTATGAAAGGTGCGAATCAAGGCCAGTATAAGCATGGCATACCGTCGAAGGAGTTCGCCTTGTCCCAGTCCGCTAAGAGTTCTTCTGTGGTGATGATGGTTGTGTACCATGTGGTTTTTTCCTCCATCTCATACCCTTGCTTCACCATGTTGTTAGCCCATTGGCGGTTGAACGATGTTGCGTTGTCGATGTCGTGTGTGACAATCCATTTGTGGTCGCGGCTGTTGAACTCGCCTTGTGCTCGGTGAGCGTTCGAGTACCCCTTAATCAATACCTCTTGTCCGCAGAAAGGTGCGGTCATTGATACCGGGAAGTTCGCTTCATCAGCGAAGTCGGTTCTTGAGGTGTATGCGATATACATCCCTGCTTCATTCATCGTCATGGTTCGTGTGGTTCTGTTCGCCATGTTATATTCTAAGCAGCCACCAGTATATGAATACTTTGATTTCTGACTACTGTTGGGCAGTCCAGCGTTTCTCAAATGTTATTGCCGACAATTGCCCGCCATGCTGCCATAGGATAGGATGCATCACCGTGAACTTGGCGAACCATCACATCTTCTTCACGCTGAAACAAATGTGGCTTCCCGGACAAGTGGTTGCTAAGTTGCTGCATAGACAAAGTCTGTCCAGGCAGTTCGAGGATTTCCCGACTTGACAAAATGATACCGTCAGGCAGCGTTGAACAATTGTTCTTCACCATCAATGCGTGAAGTTTCATGGCTTTAGGGCTACTGCGTCTCATTTCCGTCTGGAGACACGGAGTGTTCGACTTGGCTTAAATGTTGCCGCTGCCTTCACCTGTTGCGCTTGATGTTCTGGAAGAACTGGAATGATTCGGTCGACTGCACTGTTGCTCGCTTTGGATATTGCTGCCACAGCGTGCGGAGATAGGATGTCGACTAGTTCATTCATGTTGTATGACTTGCGCTCAGACTCAGTCCATCGAACGACCCAATCATCAGTCTCGAGAACGCAGTCTTCTGGTTGTTGGTCTCCGAACACTTCTTCTTTCAGCCATGTCTCAATTTTCTTCTTCTTGTTTTGAAGGAGCGACGACACCGCTTTGATTCTCTGGAACTCGGCAATCGCTTCGGATTCGTCTTCGGGAATACCTGGCTGGATGATGTGCTGCCATGCACCCTCCTTCATGATTTTAGTTGCCTCTGGACATAGGTCTGTGAACGGACACCACTTGCACCCGTCGCCCAACTGTGCCTTGACATAGGTTGGGTCGTTGTAGTCTTCAGTATTGAAATCGAGAGCGTTGATGTATTGGTATCGCATCTGCAACCATCCCTTGAACGCATTGATTCGCTCAAGAGGCCATTCGACTTCGACTGTTCCGTATCGGAGCAAGTCGAAACTGAACTTCAATGGTCGACCCGGATAGTTCTCGGAAGCCCAAGCGAAGTATATTCCAGCCTGGAGATTATTGTCTGCCTCTTCTTGAGTCATTGGCGCTCGAACCGACTTGTAGTCGACCAAGTGAATTGTGCCGTCTGGCTCTTCGAGAATCAAGTCAATGAAACCGAAAATTGGAGTGCCGTTGTCCAACAAGTAGGGTGATTCATTCGACCCCATAGCGACTTCACAACCAATCACGACCGGGCGCGACATTCCTCGTGCATTGAACCAGCGTCGAAGCATTTTCTTGCCGTCTTCTGTGAAGTGAAAGTCGACTGGTGATTCTGTGTTAGCCTTGTCATACAACTCCATCAATCGAGGGAGTGACAAAGACTCTTCGTTAATCCAATCCTCAAGGGCTTTGTGTAGGTTTGTACCGTTGATTGCCGCTTGTGTATCGTTCTGGTTGTTCGCTCGCTTCTTGATTGCATTTGCAGCCGCAGAAGGTGGGTTGTATTTCAGCATGTAGCCGTATTCACAATCCTTCGCCAGTTTGATTCTTGAAGCGCTCAAATACTTTGCGTTTGGTTTACTCATCGGTGTCATCTCCGTCGAGCATCCAATCCCATTCGCGCTTCATTCTTCATCAGCCTCGGATTCTGTTTCTGGTGCTGGTTGAGCCGATTCTTCAGTTGGCTGTGGTTTCACGCCACCCGATGCGACGGTATTCCAGAATGATTCTTGACTTGGGTTCACCAATCGGAACGGAGTACAGGAACGAGACTTGCGAACTGTCAACTGATGTCGAGTCATTAAATCGCCTTTGACAATTTTCTGTTGTTGCTCGAACTCGATAATCCAATCGAAGAGAGGGTCTGTGATGTTTGGTCTGCCATCAGCGACGACGATTGCCGTTTCTTGTGCTGTACCATATCCCTTCGTTTGATTCTTCATGAGGACTGTTGAAACAAAGTGAAAGCCGACTGCTTCACCAGCAACCTTGCAGCGCTGGAACGGGTCGGAGAACTTCTTGTTGATGACTTTGTATGCGTGCATCTGTCCTTCTTTGAATGTCGGAAGCGTCTTCTTGTCGTTGCTTATTGCTTCTTGTTGCCTCGATAGCATCAAGTCGCCTTCGCTCATGCCGTGTACTTCGATTGAATAGAAGTCTCGAACGGCGAGATAGAATGCACCTTCGTTCTCAAACATGAGCATGCGTGCCGTTGAATCAGGATATTCGGTTGCGTGTCGGTTCTGCGCTCGAATGAATGCTTGAACATATAGGTCGACCTCCTTCACATCACGCACGACCTTGCGCATGATTCTGTCTCGGAGTTGTGGAGGAACGATTTCATCACGGGCTACCAGTTCGGACTGCCCTTCATAATCGAAGTCAATGATTGTCAAAAGCGCTTCTTCTGGTTTGCCCTTCATGGCTTCATGAGCCCAGAATTGAAGAGCGAAGTGAGACTTGCCTGCCGACGGGAAACCTTGCAGTTTCATGTGTCGCCAGCGCCGGGTGCTCATTTCAGTACCAGACTGAGTCGCTGCCAGGAGTTCATCGACCTTGCTGTCGCTTAGTCGCGCGGAGTTTCTTCGTGCCACTCATCTCACTCCCAGTCGTTCCATTCTCCGTCGCCTTCTTTGCTGGATTCTGCGTCTTCGGACTTGTTGCCATCAGCCACTGCACCCTTGAAGTAGTTCTCGGCGTTGTCGCTGCTGTCGTCGCCTGATTTTGGGGCTTCTGCCTTTGGCGGTTCGATGAGAACGATTGGTTCGCAGAACTTGATGTCGGCGCTCAGTCCATACTTCGCGTCATTCTTGACGGTGCATAGAGCCAAAACCTTGCTGTACTTGCCATAGCGTTGCGCCATGCCAGTAGAAACGATTGCACCGAGAGTCAAGACTTCGCCGGTCTCAATCATTTCAAGAGTGGTTGTTGAATCGTCTTTGAGAGACATCTTGCCCATTTGTCCACCTGCACGGGTATTTTGAACCCCTGCATAGGAGACGGTTGCTTCGATGAGTCTCATGTCGGTTCGACCACGAGAAGGATTGTCAGGGAGGTCAGCGATTGGGTCGACCTCGAATGAATCGCGCATGATTTTCAAGCGGTCTCCGTGTTCTTTGGTTTCTGGGTTGAATCGAGTCATACCCTGTAGTGTACCCAAGTCAAGAACATCTCGGTTGGTGTCTTTGCACGAGACGATAACGGCGTATGTTCCGTCTCTTTCGACATCATCAGCGATTGAAGCATCACTGCCCCAAAGGCTCATTGAGAAGAGCGCTGCATCCATTGTTTCACCGTTGGACTCCATGACGGCCTGACCGTATAGGAATGCGACGGGGCGAGGGTTGCCAGTTGCGATACCGACTGTGGCGTGTGAGACTTCCCAAACTTCCATGTGAGCGGTGTACTTCTTTTGGCGAAGGATGGCGGATAGGTCGATTGTGACCGCGTCCACGATGAATGCTTGTCCAATCTCGGATTCGAGACCGCCCAAATCCTCAAGAGTGGATTTGAGTTCGGTTGCCTTTGTGAAGAACATTTCACGGACTGGGGTTTCATCATCCCACAGGCCTTCGCGCTGTCCTTTCTCAATGTACGGTCGTAGTTTTTTCGATGCAATTTCTGGTAGGTTCTTCATGATAAATCATTCCTTTGGTAATTTTAACGGTTCACTCCCACCCTTATGAATGGTTTCCTTCTTCATCCCACTCAGCCATGTGAGACTCCATCAAATCGTTCCAGTATTCGGATGAATCGTCTGCGGCAGAGTCCACAGATGCCTCTCGCAATGTCACTTGAAGCGCTTGGTGTCGTTGTAGTGAATCATCGTCGCCTGTTGATTCAGCGAACCACGCTGGCAATTTGTTGAACATGGACTGTCGGTTCTTCATCCCATCGAGCATCCTGTACACGATGCTGCTACGACCCTTGTAGGTCATGTATTGAGGAACGAGAATCGCCGCTGCTGTATCCGCCCATGCTTCTTTCACTCCAAAAGAGGCGAGCGTTCGTTTCTGGTTTGGTGATAATGAAGGACTAGCCTCTGCAGGTTGAGCCGATGACAGTACATCGGTGAACTCTTGCACCGTGTCGGATAATTCGTTGCGAACGGATTTGATGAATAGTGGAGCCAGAGCGTATGCCTCGACTAGTGTCTTTCGAGCATTGACTATTCGCCAGGACTTCTTTCTCCCACCACGACCACCACCGCGAGTAGCAACTTCAATCAGTCCAGCGTCTTCAAGCGTCTTTAGGTACTTGTTGCCCAGTAGATGCTTTGAGCAGTTGAATGCGTGAATGTGCAACCATTTCAGGATTGTCTCCTCCGTCATGGCTCGCCCAGCCTCATCCATTTTCACCATCTCAAGGAATACCAGCCATGTATCGTCGGGAACACCTGATAAAGACGCTCGAAGCACAGAGTCGGCTAATGCCAGAGCCATGACATTGTCTTCGATTGATGCCAGGATGTAGGGCTGTCCGTTGATTTCCTCGCTTGGCCGTTGGCGCTGGTGGAGTGTGGCGAGACTGTCAACTATGCTCAAAACCTTCTTGACATCTCTTTGATGTTGAGCAGAACGAGCAGGAAAGAACTCAACCATCAACGGTGCGAATATGTTGCGCACGCTTTTCTTTTCAAGTCGACCCATCGAACCTTTGCACAAATCCAAGTCAATGTGTATGTCAAGTTCTTCTGGTCTTGCTCGAGCCATCAATGAACCCGATACAACCGCAGATACCTTCTCTGCCGATGAATCGGGCGTCATGAGAAGTTGTCTTGTGATTTGTTCGGCTTCGCTTGGGTTGCGAGTGGTCAGTGTGATGAACGATGGCCTGCCCTTGATGATGAATGCCTTTGTCTCAATTTCACCAGTCAACTCATTGCGAATCGGAGTTTTCCAGATGAGTTCATCATCGTCTCCGCTCATCAATGGTTTCATACGGCGCATGAATGCTTCGGACTCATCCTTCTCAAGAATAATCATACACTGGTTGTCGACATGGCTAATGAAGTTCCCGTCTGCATCGGTTTCGTCATAATCATACTTCATGGCTTCACGGGATGCTCCTGCCAGTACTGAAACCATATCATCAGGGAAGCCGTTGCGTGCGGTCAGAGCCATGTATGTCTTTCCAGATGCGGATTGACCGACCATCTCGAGATTCAACGGGTGCCCGGTTTTGCACGACAATATGACCAGGAATGTCAGTAGTAGGTTGGATTCATCACCGATGAACGGTTCAGGCCTTGAATGGTGCAGTATTTCACTGACCTTATCGAGCAAGTCGGGTTGTTCGAGAAAGTCCTCGATGATTGATGGAGTGATTGCCCCCATAGATGAAGGTTTGCCGATGTGAGCGGCTTCCTGTTTCTTCTCGACTTTCTTCTCGGCTTTGTAGTCGCCGTCTCGAAGCATGATTCCTACTGTGAGCATATCCTGCTCAAATTGGTCAGCGTGGATTTGCGGAACTCCTCCGGGCTTGATGATTCGTCTAATGCTGTGTTGGCTCAACAGGTTGAACTTGCCGATGTTTTTGCCGTTCACTCCGACGAGGAACTCGAGTTTCCCTTTGGTTGATTTGAGAAACTGTAGGCTCAAATCATAGGTGTCCATCAGTTGAACCGTGTACTTGCTCGCAGATGCTTCGCTTTGCAAAACGATGATGTCTTCGCTCATAATGGTGGCCTCCGTTCAGCATCCTCGACAAATCGCTCAAGGGTCATAATCAGTGTTCTTCGATTGATGTCGCCAGTGCCTTTCTTTAGGCCTGCGATGTATCGTTTCAGTCTCTTGCGAATCGCCATGATACCACCCTAGTTGCCCCATCGTTATGAATCAGGCGTTCAACTTCGACCCCATGATGCGTGTGATAATTTTTTGTTGCTTAGGTGAGATTGTCTTTCCTGTGCGTAGTTGCTCAGCGACGGATGCGATGAAGTCCTTCTCCCATTGGTTTGCCCCATTGAGTGCTTCGATTCGCTGCACCTCTTCGTTGTCGGATTCAACGCCGTTGTGAATGTCGAGTCGTGCCTTGACGCGTAGTGCGAACTTGTTTAGTCCACCCAAGTTCTGACCGTTCATGAGTTTGACACGGATTGTATCAGCCGCCTCTTTCTCCCAATTGTCAAAGTTGCCGAAAATCGGCTCAATGCTTTTGACCCACTCATCCGATTCTGCCTTCTGCTTTGCGATTCGTTCTTCTCGTTGCGCTGCCCAATTTGCTTTGCGTGCTTCATTCTGTTCTGCCTGAATCTTGCGAAGTTCGATGGTTTCATTGAATGTCTTTGTGAACTCTTCGAGCAAAGTGTCTGCGACTGTTAGGAATGTATCGAAGTCGGATTTCATTTGAGGCCCGAGATACCCGAACTTTGCCAAGCGCTTGCCGATTGAACGGAGTAGTTTGCCGTTGCGGTTGGGTCTGGTCATATCCATGAAGGTGCTGTGGTCGCCGATTTCAGTTTTTGCATTCACCCTGAAAGCCATGAAACGGAAGCCAACTGGTTCATACTTCTTGAGAAGGTCGAGTGCGTCTGGATATTCAGCAACAAATTGTTGTCGCTTGAACTCCTTCTTCGCTTCGTTCATTTGGTTTCGCAGATATTCCTCCTTCTCTTGACCTTCAAGAACGACTCCATCAACCTCAATTTCAAGGTATCGGAAAACGCAAGTGTTGCCGACGACTAGTTCGCGCTTGTCTTGTTCTTCATCAACGAGAACGCAATTTTGAATGATGTGTTGCTTGCCACACGCCTCACAGGTTGAGGTTCTGCCGAATGTCGAATGGCTGTATTGCCAGTCTTCTCGGAAGTCGTCAAAGAGTCGAATTGAACCGTCTGGTTTGATGATTCGGCTGACCTTCGCCATGCTGCGAATCACTCGCTTTTCATATCCGCTGCCACCTTCTGTCAATGCCTCATAGAGCACATTGGGTAGTTCGCTGATGCCTTCTTCATTTTGCCATGTCGTTGCTAGTTCGCGTAGGTTCGCCATGTATCACCGTTGTCGCCACCAGTACTTAAAGCCTATCACCCAACTCATAAGAGTCAAGGAGTATGTTTCTTCAACCAGTTCGGTTGTTCTCTGACCGCTGTCTTGAACCATGATGGCAAGAGCATACCGTGATTCTTGAGGAACCTATCCCATGCCCTATCGAGAATGAAAATGTGTCCGACATCATCTGGCGTGCGTACAATACGGCCGACCATCTGTACTAGTTTCATGGCTGTCTGCAACTTCGACCATGACTGGCAAGGTTGAGTGCACATGAATGTCCCGCATAGCGCCCCGCTGTACTTGCTCGGTTCGGAGTAGGGGCACTCTGGCGTATTCTCATGAACCACTCGCCAGTTGTGTTCATCCTGTTCCATGCGTTGAGCAATTTGTGGGTCGGGTGTGTATAAATATGGTATTTTGCAAATCACCAACCATTCGGCTAACTTTCCTTTGAAGTCAAACCCTTCGCTAACATAGGTGCTGATGAGCACATACGGTTTGTCGAGATTGGTTGTGAACTCATTGAGAGCGATATTGCGACCCCTTGCATTGTCGTCGTGTGTGAGAACTCTGTCGCCATAGCCAGCGTCTTGTAGTCCTTGTACCAGTTCACGCCTGATTGCGTGGCTGTGTGGCAGAACCACACCTCGCTTATCGGGGTAGTGCTCCATCATGCCGATAATTGCCTTGACCTGTTTCGGGATTGTATGCTTTCGCTTGCCCCAACTCATCGGGCCGCATGGTGCATAATGGACATTGAAGTTCTCGCTCTTGAACGGTGAATCTGTGACATTCACATAGAGTACCCGGCGGTCTTCGATTCCCAAATTGGCGACAAATGTATCAATGTCGAGTATTGTTGCCGATAGATACACACGCTTCTTTGAAAGTCGGTCTAGGTATTCGGGAATGAAGGTTCTTGCTCGAACGGGTTTGAATGTTGCTAGTTCAGGTCCAGCGGCTAAAACGACATTGTTCGGCTCTTGTAGCAACTCGGTTAATGTTCCAGCCTTGCTCAAGAAGTTCCGCAGACGCTTTATCATTTTCTCATCTCCGTCCTCCTCCGACTTCGCCAATTGAGCACCTGCCCTCTTCATCATACGCTCCACATCTGGCAACCAATCCGCTGCGTGATAATGAGTCGGGAAGCCGTGAGGCATACCGAATACTAATTTCCAGTCGTTCACCGATACTTCGACTTGTAGGAGGTCGAGGAAGAATCGTTCCAGGTTGTGCGCTTCGTCAATGACTGCTACATCCCTTGTTGTGAACGCATCCGAGCCTTGCTGCACCCTAAACATGTATGATGGATTAGACAGCACCATTGGGTGCGATTCGGCTGCGTTGCGTTGCTCGTAGTAGGGGCATAAGTCCTTCTTGTCTGGTTGCGAGTGAGGACAAGCACCCCCCTTCGCAGTATAACATGGTGCGTCGCTTGCCGTGCCCGCTTGAACCCAACAATCGAAGTTGCCTCGACCTTTGACCTCGAATAGTTTGTGGCTAAAATCGTCAAGGTATTGCTGGGTCAGTCCGAGAGTCGGAGTGAGTACATATCCACTATCGAAACGACTGGCGACTGCCATGCCGATTCCAGACTTGCCGATTCCTGTCGGTGCTTGAACGATAATGTCATCGAAGTCGTCTTGATTCAATCCCGCCCATATTGCGCATAGAGCCTGGTCTTGATACCGCCTAAACGATGGATGGGGGAAGTGCGGTCGAACTTCATGTCGCAAGTCGGGAATATGTTTTCCCGCCGCTGGAATGTTGATACGGACTACGCCCATGATTTCACCTTGCCGACCCATCGTTATGAATGAACGGTTCAGTCATGAGGAAAAGCATACCAGTTGTTAGCGTGCCATGTTGCCGTGATGTATTCTTTTTCTTCATCGGTGAGGTAGGTATCATCAGCCAAGCGCTGTTCTGCGTCTCGAATCATAGAATCGGTGGCTGCTGCGAAGTGCGACCAAAGTTTGACGCTGCCGCTCCATTTTTCGTCGCCATGACAACGGTGCTCATAGACCATCGTTTCTTCAGGTTCGTTGTGGTCGGTGCATACCCACCAATTAGGGCGACCGTTCATCTCGATAGCCATTGGGTCGTAGTCGCCAACGACTGTGAACCCGCGGTAGTATTGTTGAGTAAATCGGCCGGCTGCTTCTTCATAAAATCGGTAGGTGGTGGTTTCTTCCATGTTTAACCCTATACAGTTCCAGTATATCAAGACTACTTTAATTTAATTGTTCAAACGACCCCCCTCTCCCGAGACACAGTTAGCCCAGCATACTGTATACAGTCAGTGAACAGGTCAAAGAGATTATTCTTTTGATGAAATGAACCTGAGAACTTCGACAAGCGAGGTTGATGAGCGACCAATATCCAACTCGACTGTTCGACCACTTGGTGATACAGCATACTTCACATCGAAAACTCGGTATCGGCCTGACAACCCAGCGGTTTTTGTAGCGAACTCGATAGTGTCGCCAGGCTTGATGTCATACCTCGAAGGTATTCCATTGACGACCCATGATGAATTGAAAATTGATTGTTCATTCAAATAATTCTTCGCAAATAATTCAGCCTGGAATTGAGTAGTGGCTGCCTTCTCGATGAATCGTCGAATCACAGGGCGAGTCGGGTAGTCTGATGAAGTTTCAAGGGGATAAATTGCAGTGATTCCTAGTTCGGGGTTTTCAACGATTGCGACATTAAACTTGCTCGTTGAACCTTGATTGCGTACAATAGAGATAGGGATAACATCGAGAGGTATATCGGTTCTCGGATGTTCCCCACCTCGCAACGGTGCTACAGCGTCTTTGGGTTCAACTAAGACATCGAGTCTCGGCAATCCTTTGGGGTCTGTATTCAGCGTCATGGTTCGAGAGCCAGCGTTTATCGAGGACATAATTGTTTGCACTGCTGCTAATCGAGTTTTTCCTTTGAGCGTTATTCCTGTGGGCAGGAACATTCGAGACTTCTGTATCAAACCGTTGACTGGTATTGCATAAGCCGATTCTCCGATGATTGCCCTGATGATTGCCGACGCATCCTCTTGTGGATAATTGAACTCTCGAGTCAAGGTTTCAAGTTCTAAGAATCCGAGAGCGTCTTTGCATAAAAGGGTGAGTTGGCTGTCGGTCTCTTTGACTTGCGATACATAGCCTGTGAATACTAGTGGTGGGTTGTTCATATTCTCAGGGCCTAAGAATACTTGAACGGTGTCGAACTCTTGAGCCGTTCCAGTTCGTTCTCCGTGAACCGACGACATGACGATTGATACCAGAGTGGGGGTATCTGGCTCTCGAGTGATATTGATTGATACAATACCTTTGAGCGGTTTGTTTCCATTGACGACGACCAATGGGGCTTGAGGTTTAGCGAAGTCTGAGGACACAGGGCCGTATACATTCCTGAACATGACCTGGCGACTTCGAGCGAACATCACTTTGTGCACGACTCCGTTTCTCAATCCGTTGAGTCGCAAATGCTTCGGTCTATTGGTGTATTTGAGTCCCTCTGGGTTCCAGCCTCCATTGGTGTAGCCCAAGTTGCCCAAATCGAATGTAGGTTGTGGCAAAACGCTTGTGGGGTATGTTCCTTCAGTCGGCCCTGTGGTGTATGCAAATCCACCTCGAGCACCTCCACCCCTTCGGGAAGTTATGTCGTAGCGACCAGACCATGACGATGAACCGAGATAATTGAATCCCAATCCCGGAACGCTTGCCGATAAATCCCCGTGCATATTGGGGTCGAAGGGTCGAGGAACATCGAGTGAAGTGTAGCATTCGACTTGCATCCTCGAGAGATTGGGTGCCTGTTCTGGATGAATTGCTAATCCCAATCCGAGTTCAGTTGGATAGTGAGAAGGTCTAACCATCGTTTCTCTGTCTGCTGCATTGAAAGGCAAGGCAAGTTGAGCCGTTAGTCGACTTCTCTGGTCTTTTGCCGATTCATACCAAAGACGACTGACAATTCTCGCAATTGCCGTTTTGGGTCTTCGAGGGTCTCGACCCAACTCTTCAGCGACTGTCAACAATCCTTCTGGTGGGCGCAGTATATTTTCATCATCCGTAGGATTGCGAACCATGCGATTGAACCGTTCTGTGCTACTCATTATCAATCCCTCTTGACCCACAAATTAGTTCCTGGTGTCCAATCATAGACTGCTATTGCTCCCAGCAGGTGGTCAGCGTATGATGTGCCGATTGCTCTCGGTGTTGCACTGATGCTGAATGTGTAGCCAAGTTCTGTTTTCGACCAAACAAAGTCGAATCCAAACTCATTCAATCCATCGAGAGAATAATGATTCTCTACTGCTCCTCCTCCTCCGAATCCTCCTCCAAGTTCTCCTCCAAGTCCTCCTCCAGGAAAACCTCCTCCTCCAATGGGCTCTTCAGGTTCTTCAGGCTCGAACTCTGCCATGAATACAGTACCCATAAACTCTTGAGCCCTAAGTGTCGGCTCATAGTAGGGAGTGAAGTCTGGCAGACCAGGGCCTAATGGGTCTGGGTCGATAAATGGCGGGAATGCTGGCTGTTCTGGAGTTGACGGTGGGGGCAGTGTAGGGGGGTGCGTTATGACTTCGATGATACCAGTCGTAGTCGCAGCGCATGAGTTGCCGTCTGTGTATGCGTATGTGATTGTATGCGTTCCTAATCCAGCGGTTGCGGGCGTGAATGAACTGCCAGATATTCCAGTCCCAGAAAATGTTCCACCACTGGGAGTTGCCGTTGGGGCTAAATCTATGATTGGTCGCCATTGATAAATTGTTGAGCCTGCAACAAACGGCAGAGGACTTCCGAGTGAAGGTATGTCGAAAGTCAATGTCGGCAGAGGATTCACAACGATTGTATTTGTTGCCGCTTGCCCTGATGCTAGCGTATATGTTAGCGTGTGTGTTCCCGCTCCTGCAGTACTCGGATTGAAACTGCCCCCGACGATTCCTGTCCCTGTATATGTTCCACCTCCGGGAGTAGCCGTGAAACTGCTCAACGCAACATTTGCCGCATCAATGCAAACTGCCGATATACTTTGAGTCCAAACCGCTGGAATTATCGGTGCTGCTGGTGGTGTCGGTTCGATATAATCAGGGGCTGGGTAGCCAGGAATTGAATGGATGATATAGTCCCAGCCAGTATATGTTCTCGTCATAGTCCACCCTCCCAATGATACAGTCTGCTTGCGGGATGGCTAGTTCGGTATATAGCGCTATAGTCTGTATTCCAGATAAGGTCAAGCGATGTGCTGTATGAGTGAAATCGCTGTTGTCTCAATATCGGTTGTCGATGCGGGAACATTTCACTACCTGCTATAGTCGAAGCCGTTGATACTGGCTGGAAACCATTGGTCGAATCCCATGACGACGAGGGAACGGATAACCAACGCGTATTCAATGAACGGAGAACTGTAGTCGTCGAAGTGCTAACTTCAACAGCAGGCCACCACATCTCAATCAAATGAGGCAGGTTCTTTTGAAATGCTCCTGCTATCTCCCAATCTCCCCAGTTGGTTTCGCTTCCCTTTTCGTATGCGTCCACATCTGGGGTCATTGAACCAGGATAGTTGAGAGGATATGCCGATGATGTCGTAGCGCCTGCGCGGAAAGTTTCCCCAGTGACATTTGTATCGCTACCTCCACCGGGAATGCTGTATACTTCCATGACTGCGTGAATGTTGTTTTCATGGTCGACTGTCATAGTCACATTTTTGAAATTAGTGTCGAATTGGCGACCTGCCGCATCCGTGTGATGATACACCATAACATGACGACCGCAACCTGTTGTCTGGTTGTATTGGCTGTGAACAGATACATTGGTTTCGAGTACGGCTAACTGAACGACTCGTCGAACATCCGCCGCATCAACCTCCTCCATTATGGCCAATATGTTGAGTTTGTCGTTGTTGTCGAGTACCGAATCCCAACCCGATACTCCAACATTTTGACCTGGAGAGAAGTCTTGATAAGGGGGTAGTCCTACCACCATACAAGACGCGGTGGGGTCGAACGACCAGCCAACCGATGAGGGTTGTCTTGTAGCGATGTTAGCATAGACTGCTTTTCTCGCTCTGTCGACAGCGGACTCGGTATCAGTTCCACCCCAGACGATTAGGGGTGTATCGTCGCCTAGTAGGTGGATTCGAGGCTCTTCTGCAATTTTGCACCGTCGAGGGTCTGCGAGAGTATTAGCGCCTCCATCATTAACAGCAACCTTCTGGAAACGACCACCCAAGCCGCTATATGTCCAACTCGGAGAACCCAATTCGGTGAAATAGTATACAAGTTGACTGTGATAGTTGATGCTGTCAGTCGACACGCTTTGGGCAAACGCCAAATGCAATATGTCGTTGCTGTCAATAGCGATAGTCGGGTTCAAACAATTGTCTGCCGATATTAGAGTCTGGGTTGATGCACTCCAATCCCATACAGAGATAGGTTCTGGATTGATTCGCTTAACAGTTGGTGAAGTAGTCACATGATGGAGTCTTCTATTCGTTCCACTCTTAGTTTGAATCACCAGATGGATATTGCCGTTCGAGTCGGCTGCTGCCGCCAACGCTTCGTAGTTTCCTCCCGATATGACGATTTCATCAATGTATGTTCCACTGTGATATGTCAATCCAGATGCGTTCCAAAACAAGTCGCTGTGCAGTGGTTTCATGTAGTGTTTAATCACATCGTTGCCGCTGTTTGTTGCGCTCTTTTCGATGACAAAACTGTGGAGTGTTCCATCGTTTGTCTGCACAATTCTTTGACCGAATCCGTATGAGTCAGGGGCATAATTTGGCTCAAATTGATTTTGCTGGAGACTGTTCGGACATGGGTTGATTTTGTTATTCCATGTGCTGATAAAATTAGTGTGTGACCTTGCCGATATGATACCTCCAGAATCCCATACTGGCGCAATCGTCTGTGGCACAAATACCTCTGTACTCGCCTGCAATTGTTCGGATTGAGCCAATGAATCAAGTTCGTTCTGTTCCTTGACAGATGCGGTCATCGGTATCGAATATCTCTGCGACTCAATGTAGTTCAAATCTAAGTCGTTCGCATATCCAATTGGTAGTGCTGATGCGTGAAAGTGTTCGGTCGGGTGGTCTTGCCACCATCGAGCAAGTTCGTTTCCTATCAAAGTTCCAGATGCAGGAACTCCCTGAATGCCACCTAAGCCATCCTCCCAAAGGTTCGTCGAAAGGAAGTATTGACCCAATCCAGTTCGAGTTGCACCTGGGGTTGCCTCATGACCCTTAGCGAATGATTCCCCGTCATTGACTAAATAATCAACCTGGCCTTGAATATGCAAACTGTCGGTTCGATGAAACGGTGTCTCAAGTTCGAGGTCGAGGCTTCCTCGTGTGCCCGACCTTGCTCTAACAGATACAGCACCTGGCTTGAGAAGGTGAATGGGCAAATCATAGCCAACGCCTGCGTGTACTTGTTTCCATACCCTGTCGGTGGCGAAGGGGTGCATTTGTTGAGACATACCGTAGTGAAGAGGCCCGAAGTGGCTGATTGCGCCCACTGGACCTGTGAAGGTATTCTGTGCGGATGAAGGGAATAAAGTCTGGTCGCCAAATAGTCTCCAGGGTGCTGCTTGAGTTGAATCACTGAAGAATGTCGAGTCGGTGTATGACATTGGGTCGTATAGTGCTGTCGGTTGAGCCCATCCAGACCAACCCCACTCTTGCCACGGGTTGACACCAGGTCCAAAATCGGAAAACCCAACAAGAGTCGGGAAGAACTTGAACTTCTGTGCGTGTAGCCATATTTTCGGCCACTCGTCTTCACTACCATAGCCCTCGAAGAAAGGGCTCGAAGCGACTGCCCCATCATCACCGAGTGTTCCAGGACCAGGATTGATGCTCAACGCTGGCATGAGAGTCGGCAACCCTTCTTTGATGACTCCTGTATCATTGATGAAAGGATGTGCTCGAGGGAGATTGACTGCTGCCAATCGTGCCGCAGGAAATGCACCATAGACGATAGGTATAGCCCTCTGCCCGCTTTCCTGATACCAGTAGGCGATTCGAGAACCACTCCACCAGTTGTCTTCGTGTGTCCAATTTTGAGTTGCTTGCCATGCTCCACCAACTCTTTCATGATTGACGCAGAACTTGTTGAGCCCCTTAGTTGGTCTGCCATCCGTCAAACTGTTTTCCGACCACAACAGAATTAAACTTCGAGCCTTGCCAGCGACTAGTTTATTCCATGAAGGAATGTACCCGAATACTGTATCGAAACCGCTGTATGTCGTTGGGTCTGCCTGTCTCACTTCTGGTTCGGTGAACCCAGTCACTGATGCACCTACTTCTGCCACAAAGTCTTCACTTTCTGGATTCAAAATACTTGTACCCAATGGGTGAACTTCGCCGTCTGTCCCGAGATAATATCCGGGTGGCAGTTGGTCGAACATCACATCTGGATTGAATGGCCAACCGATGTCCATGCTTGGCTTTTGAGCCGATGAGGTGATAATGTCCTGATGGACTGCACCCATCACCATTTTGCCCTCGTCGGTGAATCGCAAACTGCCACAGTGAATAGTTGGATGTTGCCGAGATTGCCCAAGTGGTTGAGTCTTGTCCTCTGTTCCTAAATAAGCCATCAATTCGATTTGAGGAAACACCCAATCATGAATCTCCCATCCAGCCCATGAAGTTAGTGTGGTAGTATGATTCGCATGATGCACTGAAGCATTCAATGCTGCTGTTGCGTCTGTGAGACTTGACGACTTGCTGTTCAACCATTTAGTGAGAGGCCACTTCGACGATGGGTTCATTCCAGGATAGTAGGGGTCTGTCATGGCAGAATACTTAAATATGACTAATTCGTGTCCAGGAGGCACTTGAGGGGCTGCTGTGCCAGGCCAAACCTGACCATGACCCCAAAATCCAAAGGTTGCATGACCGTTCTCATCGTTGCCAGTTGAACCACTAATTTGAGAACAATCGAATAGGTCTGCACCGATATACAAATCACCTTTGAAGACATCAGCATCCCAGATGTGACTCAACCCGCCTCTTTGATGAGGCCCGCCCGATTCGACAGCCGAACACAATTCGGGAACTCGAGCCCACTTTTGATTTGCGATTGGTCGGAAAGGTGTCGCTTGTTTGATATTCCAAGCCGAAACGATTTCATGTTCGGATAAGGTGCTTTGTTGAATTGTCGGCTCAACTCGAACGATTGCATGCCAGATTGTACACGGTGTACCATCCATGTTCATGTCGGTGTAGTTCTTGTCGAAGGTTGGATTGTTTCTTGTTGTGTAGGCGTTTGAGCCATCTCTTTCAATCGGATTAGGTCGTGCCGCCAATGATACTGCGATATGATAGTCGACTGTGGGTCGTTGGTTTGCATCGTAGCCAATCAAAGACGGTATGACTCGGACTCGAGTTGGTACTGATTCTGCATTGAATGTCAAGTTCAAATCGGGAGTTCCATTCCACGCTGCCGATACATCGCACGCATCACCGACTAATCGAACGCAATTAGACTCGCCTGATGGCAAACTCGCTGTGGCGGGAGTCGTCGTTCCAAATACAGAATAATCACTTGAAGTTGCTGCGTTTGTTAATCGAGTATAGTGAGTCGAACCATTTGTCCAATCCGTCTGTCGAGTTGCACCTTTCAACATTCCACAATCAGTCTTGAGCCTATCAACCACACCTCGAACTTCCGTAGTGTCGGCGTAGGTATTTGCAACAGTCGCTGTTCTTCGAGATGTTTCACCCGTATGCACTGCGATATTGATTGCGCAGAACCCATCAGTCTGGGTTGATACGGGAACAGTCAAGTCTTGCTGTTTAGAAGGCGTATAATGCGCCGTTGCGACTAGAACCCCTTCATATCCCACCACACCGCAAGAATCGGCCACAACGACTGTTCCATGTGCAGGACTTCCCAATGGGTGAGTGACTACCGACCCTGAGGCGGTTTCCACTTCCCGATGAGCGAGGTGAAGGATGGTCTCTGCCGTGAGTCCAGCCCCTGTCGTCTGTGCGCTGGTTCTGTCATTTGACGGTTCACCGTTCGATGTGTCTTTGAAGTTGTATTGAGGGAGTAGGTTGACTGTCCATGCGAGTCCTGCTCCTCCAGTAGTTCTTCCCGACGCTGAAGGCCAGGTGTATCCGATGTTTGTGTTATCAGGTGATGCAATGTCGCCGCATCCGACATTGACGAGATATTGAGTGTCGTGCTTGTCTCCAAATTGTCTGCCATATCCACCGCTTGCGAGGTCGGCAGCGCTGTATACGCAAGAACTAACAACGCGCCCATCAGTAGTGCTTGCGCTTGTGGTGATTGCAACTTTAGTTCGGCCAACTGCTACATCCCCCACTGGTAGTTTCAATGCCGATGATGCCTGCCATGTATAATTTCCAGGTCTCGAGACGGTATTTGAATCAGCGAGTCTCGAGTATCGACCGTTTCCCGAATATGTCAAAACTGAGCCGACGATTCCAGAGGTTTGTATGCCGCTATCCTCGTCGAAGTTTTCACCTGTTCCAGTTATCTGTTGTCCGAATAACAAATCGCCAGTCGCTAAATTAAGCCGAGGCGGTTCTGTGTTGATTAGAGTTTTCGGGAATGTGTCTGTGCCTTCTGTTATGTCCGTTGCATCTGCCGTTGCATACGCCGGTTTGAAGTTTGTCCCAGACGCAGTGATGCTCGCACTTCTGTATGTAGCGAGGTTGGATGAATCGAGAAGCCATGTCAAGGGCAAACCCATTCCTGAGCCAGTTGGCGGGCGTTCGCGGTATTCAACCATCATCAAACCCCCATGCTCGCTTCACGGATGAAAGTCGCAGTGTATTGAGTCTGCCCTCTTGAATCAGCATCCCTGCTGTACTGGAAGTCGGTCATTCTGCCGACGAAAGTCTTAGAATCGGCTACGCCTTGATAGTTCACCGATTGCCACTCGAACTCGACGAGTGAACCGAGCATCAGTAGTTCCTCCATGTAGGCAATGTCAAGTTCTGCGGTGTCTTTGAGGAATGTTCCCTTCAACTGGAACTCATCAACTCTTGAACCAGAATCCCTCAACTCGGGGAACGCTGCATCGAGAACTGGAGTCTGAGTGAAACTGGCTTTTCTGCTTCTCTGGAACGACGAAGGGCGCGTATTGAGAGTCAATGGCATAATCAGGTTTGCTGGTAGCACTTTGACGATTGCCGATGCAATGTTGCTGGTATTTGAGCCAGCGTCTTCAACCGTCATAGTCACTTTGTATTCGCCAGCCGAAGCAAATGTATGGTTCGCATAATTTTGTGATTGAGGCCCGATAATTGATGAGCCGTCGCCACTAGTGAACCTGAAGTTCTGTAGTGCCGTCGAATCGGGGTCAAACGAACTGGAGCCATCGAATGTGACCGTCTGTCCTGCGCGCACTACGGCTGGTATGACACGCAATACACCAACTGGCTCTGCCCCTGATATGTTTACGACGATTGCGGATGATGGGTCACTGATATTCCCATTGTTGTCTTTAGCATAAACAACGGCATTGAGTGCAGTTGCTTCACTCGAATAAGAATGTACTATCGAATGATTCACCGATGCTCCTGCAGTGCTCAAAGTCAACCAATCTGTTATTGTTCCGTCTCCGAAGTCATACTTGACCTCTTGAATCAATCTGTCTGGGTCTGCCGTCGCTAAAGTTGACTGGAATGTGATGATATGTCCAACCTTAGAATTGATTGGTGATGTCAAGTCATTCTGGAATGTTTCACCGACGACTGCTAGCGTCGCTGTTGGGTCTAAATCAAAGTCCAAGTTCCAGTCCACAATTCGAGGTAGTGCATCCCAGTCAATCGTTTTCTCGTCTGCATTTGACGGGATTTGAAACTCGAATCGAATAGTGAATCCGTTCTGCAATTCGCTTTCTGGTAGGTTTGTCAATGATATGCTCCCGAATCCTCCGCCGAACATTGGGTCAAGAGATGTGAAATTGGCCAATGGTGTTCCAGGTGCTCGACCGTAGCCATCCCAAACCCCAGCAACTGTTCCAGGTGTACAAATGCTAACTCGAATGTACTGATGATTCGATTTGTCAATGTTCTCTGCTGTGATTGAGAGCGTTCGATACACGCCAGCACTGTGCTCTTGAACGGTTGTCTCTTTGAGGAACGGTAGCATGGCTGGTGTAGGTATCTGCCTGGCTACCAGTTTGTCAATCATCAAGTCCTGGTCTGCGTCGTTGTTGTTGACTCTCGGTTGGTCGTTAGCATTAGTGATGCTCCCATAATGGAGATTGCATTGTTGAATCCTGAACGAATGAACTGGTTTAGAAGCGCCACTATCAAACCCAATCGAAGAGCCATTGAGTATGAATTGCATTCCTCGATTGTCAAATGTGACTCGCCAAATAGTCGAACCGCCTGCTTCGCTAAATGTTCCACCTGAACCGATTCCATCTGTAGCAATACCGAATGCTCCACCCGGAGCAGTAGAAAAGTCAGTCGTGTCATTCCAGTCATCGTCTGCAAGCAATTCGCTACCTCCCCAGTACCATAACCAGGGTTGGTTTGCGATGTATGATTGGGCTTGTGTCTTTTGTTGAACTGAACCCACCATACCGTCTGGACTGTTGTTTGTTGCAGTTGTGCCGAATAGATGACCCCATGCTCCACCCAAGTTTCCAGTCATACCTCCACCATCTGGAGAATACTTAGTGAACCAACTCGGGGGGGTAGCGTCAAGGGCTGTACTAGCACCTGAATAATACCCCGACAATCTGCCTCGGACATCCTCGAAACCATCTGTCTCAAACCATATTTTTGTCATTCTGTCTTTGGCATCGGGAACATAGGCTATCATTTCAAGGTCGAGATATACAGGAGATGTATTCAATTCGCTCAAGCCTGACTTTTCCGTTTCGACTCCCGATTCTGGATGTGTTGAATATGCTTCAGCACCCGGAGTCAAGTTTGGTGCTACACCGAACTTAGTTCCGTGTGCTCGAATATGACCTGGCCAGTTTCGATTTCGACCCATAGGCCAAGTTGTAGTCGAGCCGAATCCACCGTTCACAGACGGTTTGATTTCAGCCCATGCGTGTTTGCCAGTTGCACCATCCATAGACGATAACAGAAGGGCTTCAACTGAATTGCATTGCCAGTGAACTCGGTGTGGCTCATAGAAGTTTACATCGCTAGTCAAACCTCGATAACGACCTGCTCCGAACTCGCCAGGTGATATTCTCAATGCTCCTCCACCTGGCCCAAATATCATCGGTGCAGCGGGGCTTATGTCTCTGTTATTGGTCGCCTGTTTGCTCTTTGAAACTGCGACTCCTTGCCATCGTGGCCGGCGGTGAAAGCGACCGATTTTGTTGCCGAAGTCGCTTGGTACTGAACCAGCCAAAGCGTGTCCTGATTGTTCACCAATAACTTCTCTGCCGGGTAGCGAGCCACCGTAGGCAAAGAATGCGCCGCTATCTGGCCACCCTTCTTGTAGCATCGAAGAACCCATATCATACGGATAACCGACGCTTATGACTGTATTGCCCGGTGCCGACGCAGAAGTTCCACCATAGTATGTCCAACTGGTGAGAATGTACGGATTCAATTTGATGCGAATGTTAGAAGTATCAACCTCCTCGAACGGCCACCACCCTTTGTTTAATAGGTTCTTGAGCGCTGGAGTTCCATAATCCATACTGTGAATGAAAATGTAGCCACCTTGAGTTATATTGATGCCGTGTCCACCTGGCGCACCGAGTTTGAAATATATGTCGCCACTATCAGTCTCAAGTTCAAACGATGTGAAACTTGTCACACCCGAAGAGTCGCTACGAACAGCGTTTGGCAAATAGGTGAATGTGCCAGCGTTTCTATGTTGAATTGCACTCGGTGAACCGAGCGTTCCAGTGGGGTCATATACTTCCCCAGAACCAACACCTACTGGAGTTGAGTTGCCGTCATAATCATACTGGTAGCCTTGAGTATGCACTCTGTTGGTTGATTGGGCTGATGGGCAAACAGGGCCTTGAAAGAAGTAGCCAGGAACCACTTGAGCCGATGCAGCATTGCCTTCGCCCGTGTCCGTGTTTTCCGCCGTCGCATCTGCGCCTCCATCCCACATACCGTACATGTAGGTCTGCTGTGCTTCGCCTGCGTGTTTGAATCCACCGAATAGTCTGTCTGGGTCGTATGTGTACGGAACTATACATCCCCCTGAACTCATTGTATATGTGCCGTTCTTGAGGAATAATGCCAGAGCAGTTTTCATTCGCCACTTCGGGCCTGATGCGTGTCCGTGATTGGCTTGTATGTCTCGATATACATTGCGCCGAGTTCCATCCTGGTTAATCGTTCCATATCCACCCCATCGAATGCCATGCAAACCATCACCAGCAGTTCCTCGAACTCCATACTTGATTGTCGCTGAGTCGCTACCGTTTGGTTGGTGGTCGTATCGAGTCTGTCCTTGTCCTGGCGCTTGTACAGCAGTTCCGTCATTGTTTCCAATATCAATCCTTGCACCTGCTATCTCCGACGATAACTGGTTGAAATGACTCGTCATTGGCATGAATATGGTAGCCGCCAATGCCCAATTTGTTTCTTGTGCTGCCCCGCCCCAATTTTCAACTCGCGTATTGAAATTAGCCGATGATGCTGCTGCAGACCATTTCCAGCCCGTCGGTTGTCGAAGACTTCTCGCCGTCGCAAGTTCTCCTTCTTTGACAAATGTATCGAGCGTATCACAAAACTCTTGAAGAGTCATGAATACTGGATACGGCCCGTGATTGGCCTCCCTGTCTCCGTTTGTACCATGTGTGGTTGTCCAACCAGCACCAGTCTCTGCGCTTGGGGCTACAAAGTTGATTCGAGTTGTGTTAGAATCTGGCCATGTGATTGTCGCATAAGCGTTGAATGTTCCAGCGTTTGCGATTGTGATTGTACACAGCCCTTCAGTCGTCGCAGATAATTTGGACTTAGTCCCGTCGTGGAGTAGGTATTCGAGGCGTACACCGGGCGTATTTGCGGTGTTATCGAGGTTGCCTTGTCCTGATGGGGGTTCAGGGCCAAACTCCGTCGCATACAGCACTGTATCAACAGTCAAAGCATCATCTTTGATAACGACTGGCCAGTTCGGTTGGTTCTCTTGTAGACCGTTCTTTAGTTTTGAGAAAGGTTTAGTGAAGTTCTGTGTGTACCGCATATCAAAAACTCCTCGGGCGACCCTTGCTTATTTCCTGCTTTAGTGTTTGCGCTAAATCACGCGCAACCATCTGTCCGTGAAAACTGTCCATCACATGTAGCGATTGGATAGTGATGTTCACCGAATTGTCGGTCGCTTGGTTGCCTTCACCGAATCGCTTGTCAAACTCTTTCGCCATAGCAGGCTCAAGAACTTCGGATGCTTTCGATAGTGGCATAACGATTTCAGGTCCTGCTTCGCCAACCATACCGATGAGCGTTGATTTGACAACACCACCCTCAGCGAATGCCCCGAACGCTGCTTCTGGGTCGTCCAATGCCCCTTCTCGATTGAAGTCGACTGCCAAAGACGCGTCATCAGTTGCACCAACTGCAAAGCCGCTCGCTTTTATGAAGTTCAAAGGCGAGAAAGCCAAGTTGCCTATACCAGCACCCAAACTGTCAAGAGCACTGCCTAGCGTGTCCACATCCAAAGTCAATAGACCCAACAGACCTTCAACCAATGCGAACACGATTTGCAACATCGGTTGAATCACCGTCATAAGAGCCAACATAGCACCTGTCACAAATCGAATGATTGGTAGCAAAGCGATGAATATCTCAAGGAATAATTTGAACCCAGTCAACATAACTGGCATGGCTGGAATAATGTCGTTGATGAAAACATCGACCAAACCTACAATTGCGGGAATCAGGAGTTCATCTGCCGTATCGGCTAAAGCCTCGAACATTTTGACGACTGGACCTGCTTCTTCTTCTGTTCCGAGCATGACATCGAACAGACCGCCAGGTTTGACGAACTCATCAGTCAACTTGCTAATGACTGGAGCAAGTCGTTCACCAACCGCAATCATCAGGCCTTCAAGTGCCGACTTGAATAGTTTGATGTCGTGTGCTGTAGCATCCTCTATTTTGAGAGCGAAGTCGGACATAGCACCCTCCGAGCCTTTGATTTTCTCTTGCAGTTCGACGAATCCGTCCATATCACCAAGTAGGGTTTGTACAGCAGTACCACCGCGAATCCCGAACAGTTCCATGATTTGCGCTGTCGTTGCACCAGCAGTGCCAAGTTGGGTCATAACATCGGTCAAAGATGTGATACCCGTTGCTTGCATTGTGATGGTGTCGTTGAGTTCGGATAGGGTGTTAGCGAGTTCTTTTTCTGTATCGTTCGCATCGCTGCTTTCTCTGCGATTCTGCGCCTGCTTGATTGCCATATCCTGCATTGATATGTCGAGGTCCTGATTCGCTCCTTCAAGGCGCTCAATTTGTGATATTTCAGCATCGGTGAGTGCTCTGCCTTCACGCTCTGCCCTTCTCTTCAGGGTCATAATTGTGAGGTTGTTTTTCATTTGCTCAATCGAAAGACCCGCCATAGCGTCTGTGAGTGCCTTCATCTCCGTTTCGAGCGAACTGGTTCTTTCTCGTGCGCTGTCGAGTTGCCGACTAACAGAACCTAATGCTGATTGAGCCACTTGTCCTGCTGGACTCAATGTGAATATGGACAGACCCAAATCAACCATGAGTTTTCGAGCCGTATCGGATGGTTTGAGAAGTTGAGTTATGGCTCGACGCAATCCAGTACCAGCCATCGTTCCTTTGATACCTGCGTTGCCCAGAGTACCTGCTGCCGCCGCAGTTTCTTCTAAACTAACACCCGCTGAAGCCATCGTCGGTGCAGCGAGTTTGAGGGTTTCTCCTAAGTCGGTGATAGTCGTGTTCGAGTTTGTGAATGTGGTTGTGAGTACATCTCCCACTCGCTCTAACTGGTCCATTTCTAGTCTGAAACCTTTGACACCAGCAATACCGATACTTGCCGCCTCAGCCATTGTGACTCCACCAGCCTGAGCGAATTGCAGGATTTTCTCGATTGCCTGGTCGCCAACCATTTCATCAAATGTGATACCAGCCACAGCAAGAGTCTGTGTAGCGTCTGCAACCTCTCGAGCGGTGAACCGTGTAGTTCGACCCAACTCTTCGATTGTACTGCGAAGTTTCTCTGCCTCGTTGTCGCTCAAATCGCGCATGATAGCCTGAGTTCGGACAAGCGAATCCTCGAACTCGACAAAGACCTTGATGGATTGAAATGCAAATGCACCCGCAATCAATGCGCCTGCCGATGCTGCAGCAGCCGCAATACCAGCGAAGCCGAGATAACCCAATCGTCCCAGACGAGCCGCCGAGCCGCCCGCAACGGACATACCTCGAGCAACCTCTTCGACCTTTCGACGGGCGTTGCCTTTAGCGTTGAGTTTCAAGTCAACATTCATACTAGCGTCTGCCAATCAATCACCTCCTCGCTTTCGCTTTTTTCATCTCTCGGTTGTGCCGCTTGTTGCGTTCCGAGAAAGTGGATATGTACCACTGTGCTTCTAATTGGTTGAGTTCGCCCCATGACTGGAGCGTTTGTCCTGTGAAATGTAGGAGTTCGAGAAAGAACTGAGATTCGTCGGTCGCCGCGGAGGCAATCATTCCCCCAAGCGACCACCATCAGTCCCTCCGAGTGCTTCTGCGGTAGCAACGGCAATTCCTGTTAGTGTCGCGATAGGAAGCGTTTGAAACTCTTTCCAATTTAGTGAAGAATCACACTTCTTTAGCATCTCGAAAGCCATTCTGACCCCAAGTAGTTCATCACGGTCTCTGCCTGTTAACTTCCGAATCTCTGGGTCTGATTTCAAGACCTGATACTCCGCCATTGACAGCGGCATCATTTGTAGGTTCAACAACTTCTCTTCGCCGTCCGTTAATCCCAGATGGCTAACATCCAAGTCAACGGCTTCCTTTGCCTTTTCAAGTGCTGCTGATACCCAACTCATTTTCAATCACCTCATGCTTGACGACCGAAGTTCAGTCCTTCAAAGGATGCGTTAATCATCAACGCTCCCTCGCTCCCTGCTTCCATGCCTTCAATAGCCAATTCCGTGATAACGCAACCGCTCGCCGTGAAAGTGTGGGCGCCTGTTGCGCCGTCATTGTCGAACTCAATATCGAACTCGGTGTCGTTCATCATTAAATCATAAAGAGTAGCGTCGCTCAATCCCCAAGCCTTCTTGAGTGTGCCAGATACTGACCGAAGACCGCGAGTATTTGCCGAAGCCGCTGTACCATCAAGTTCTGTGTATTTGCCCGTAGCGATTGAGAAAGTCACATCGCCTGATACAAAGCCTGTGAGTGTTCCGTTAACTGTGATTCGAGCCGTGACTCCAGTGAATGAGTGAACCGCCATGTTCAATTGAGCATTCAGCCACTACTTAACGGCTATGGTATTCAATCGGCGGAGTTTTCATAACGATGGGCAGCAGACGGGTGGGCATGGCAGACGAACCTTTGCGCATTCTTTGGGCATCCGAACAACCATTGAGACATACTGGATATGGCAGAGTCACTAGAGAATTAGCGAAACGATGGGCGGCAAAAGGACACCAGGTGTATTTGATTGGCTGGGACTATTCGGGTGAACCACTCGAACATGTTGAGGATTGGGTCATGCTCGATTCGGGCATAAGTGGATTCGGCACCTGGAACATCATGGGCAAGGAAAGCCCGAACATGATTGAAAAGCACCTACTCGATTTGAAACCCGATGTTTTCGCCAGTCTCATTGACATCTGGTATACAGGGCACATGGTTCGGGCAACAAACGCACTCGGCGTGCCGTACATCAACTATTGCCCGGTTGATGGAGTACCTTTCAGCGAACAATGGAGAGACATTTCAATCCAGACGCACACCCTACTTCCCATGTCGGAGTTCGGTGCTACATGCTACGATTCCTTCAAAGAATTGATGATTAAATCTGGCGACACTCGATATGAGAAAACGCCGACTCAAAAACCGATTTATCATGGGGCAGACCTCGAATTATTTCAACCAGTCAGCGATGAAGTCAAGGCAGCATACCGTGAGCATTGGGGCATCCCTCCAGAGTGGAGTACAATCTTCTTATCTGTGGCGCGCAATGTGAATCGAAAGCAGACTCCAAAACTGCTACAAGCGATGAGTCGGTTGGTCTATGATTTGGGGCATGATGATGTGGGGCTCATCCTACATTGTGGCGACCCAATGGACACGACAAAGCAAGGCTGGAACCTCCCTCAATTAGTTGCTCGATATGGACTCGCTAATCATGTGATGTTCACAGACCGAAACTCGAACCCCTTGACTGGATTCTCAACAGATGAATTGGCGACCTTGTATCAATCGTGCGATGTACATATCATGGCAACGGGTGGTGAAGGCTTTGGTATTCCCAGCGCAGAAGCACTGGCGTGTGGCAAACCGATTATCCTACCCGGAAACTCGACTGGTCCTGAACTTGTCGGTGCTGATGCCATAGGGGCGGGCACAAGGGGATGGATTGCTGGATTGGAGTCGTCGGTGGTCGGCGCACAATGGGGTGTTGAATTAGGGCTTGTGAGTCCGATTTCATTATCCGATTGTATGAAGGAAGCCATAGACAACCCAGACTTAGTGAAGAAGATGGGCAAAGCCGCTCGAGAGTTCGCATTGGATAAACTCGACTGGGACAAAATCGCAGATGAGTTCATCGAATTGTTCCGCAGTAGGCAAATTGAACACCCGCTAGGTGATAATGCAGACAGAACGCGGTCAGCCACTTTGAACCAATGGACTGGTTTAGTCTGATTGATAAAGTAGTGATACCCTTAAGTACAGGAACACCCTACGATTAAACATGGCGAACCCAACCCCAACCCAAATGAGCACGGCCCTGACAAACGCGAAGAACGACTGGGAGCGAACATTCGTTCAATCCATTGATGAGCAAGTCACAGCAGGAAAGAAAATCAGCGATAAGCAAATGACAATCATTAACCGAATCATTGGCTACTCGGGCAAATACACAGCATCGAAGAACGAGACCCAACCAGAAGAGGATGAAGGCGACTACAAGAAAATCAGCGAACTACTCAACCTCGCAGGCACCAAACTCAAGAAGCCCAAAATCACCTTCGAGGTATCACGGCAACAAGTCGTCGTTTCTCTCGCTCCTTCAACCGGGAAGAATCCGGGCTCATCCTACATCAAGGTGGACGGCGAATACTTCGGCAAAATTAGCAAAATGGGCAACCTTCGACACTACAATGAGAACTTCGGCATCATCGGATTCCTTGACGATATGGCAGCCGACCCATCTAAGGCTGCTCGAACATACGGACACCGAACAGGACGATGCTGCTTCTGCAACGCACCACTCAAGACTCTCGAATCAACCAGTCATGGCTACGGCCCCGTTTGCGCGAAGAATTGGGGCTTGACATGGACTAAGAAGTCCGCAAACGCAATCCTTGATGGTGAAGCAACCACAATCAATATGCTCGCCTGACAAAGCCGTTCTGCAACAGATTCGTCTCCCGCAATAGGTGGGCAGTGGAGTCCATGATTCCCTGCTCACTGGTGGGTATTGACAACGCATTCCCTGATGCTGAAATTGTCTTAGCAATAGAAGGAACTTCGAGATTGCGAACATCAATCAAACCAAATCGAGATACACCCGCATTGTATGCTATATTGCGGCCAATGGGGTGAAGTCCTGGTGTTGATGTTCCGGCGGATGGGTATGCGAGTTTGAATCCGTTGAGGTAGCCTCGAAGGTTCGATATTGCGAATCCAGTTTTGAGCCGAGCATCATAATCCAATATGCCCGCCCACAATAGATTTGAGCCAGCAGGAGTTGATACTAGTTCTGTTGATGATTTGGATTGCCATGTCGTGCCACCGAATGATGCGGGAGTTGGTCTATTCCAGTATTCGCTAAAGTTAAATGTTGTAGTGGGGTCGGAATGAACTCGGATGTCGCAGAACTCGATTCCCGTCGCATAACAGTCGACTCCTGCAACTGTCGAATGCCCCAGATGGAACGCTTCTGTGTTCGGTATGCTTGTGCCAGAAACGGTCACGTCCATCCAGCCGTCAATATGGACAGTGAACGATTCATCATTCAATGTGATAGCCACCCAATGCCACTCGCCATCCCCGAAGTTGAATTGGTCGTATTGCTTAGTTTGAGGTGCACCGTTGTTGTACTCCAACATTAAGTCATACTTGGAGCCCGGTTTAGACAGCGATAAACCGAACGCAAGTTGTTGCGACCCCTGTGCCATCATCCCCAGACCAATGTCGTTCGTTTGGGACGGGTCAAGGACTCTAAACCAGAATGACATTGCCGTGTTGGTTTGATAGGGTATAAGAGTGCGATAGTGAGGAGCAACATTTTCTACACTCGCTAAGAATGGGAATGTCCATTTGACAGATTCAAAGTCGGATTCGACTGCTAATGGGTGAGCACGCGAAAGTCGGCTCAGTTCCCTAATTCGATTAGAGAACGACATGCGCCTCACTTGCTTTTGAGTTTCAATTCAGCGAGAGCCTTTGCTTCATCGGAGTTTGATAGAGCGGACTTGATTCGGTCGCGGGACCAGTTTCTGGTCTTCATACCGTTTAGGTAGTGCATGAGTCCTCCATCGTCTGCTTTGCGCTCAAGAATGTTTAGATAAGCCCATTCGATGAACTCCTTGTTATCGGCGGTTTCGTCTGGTTCATCAGTCAAAAGGTCGAGCATATTTTCTTCAACGACCTTCTCTTCAACTACCTCTTCAACTACCTCTTCTTCAACGGCTTCCTCTTCAACAACTTCTTCTTCAGCCTCTGTTTCCTCTTCGGATTCGAGTTCTAAAAGAGCCTCTTGCTTGGCTTGGATTCGTTCGATGAGTACAGACTTTGTACCATCCAGGTCTTCAATGCCGAGTTCTTCAGCAAGTTCAATCAATTCTTTCTTGAGCATATCGTCTAAGTCTTTCATTCATGGCACCTCAATAGTACGGTTAATTCGGCTCTGTACCCTTGACACATATCCGAAGCGAGTCCAGGACCGCACACATCATCTATGAATCTTATGTCTGTAGTCTGCTCTGACCGTTCGAGTACGGCGAAGTGATAATCACTGCCACCCACCCCTGTATAGCCAGTAGCATCCATCGGGACACAGAGCGAATTGTTAGCGAACAGAGCAGTGAAGTTTCGATACAACTGCCACCTCTGTTCTCGAGTGCCACCGTATAGCGTCACTGCATAGAAAATGTCTGTCACTTTTGCCGCTGTAGTAGTTGAGCCGTCAAGTTCGACGACCTCACTTCGACCGATTAGAGGCATGATGCAGATTTGAAATGTCTTTTGCTTTTTGGGTTGTAGCCATCCGTCATTCACAGACACCGCCCACACTCCGTCTGGTGATGCCATGTTGTCCTGAATCAGGTTGCGAATCACTGTCCAACCATCATCGGCTGGTGTTCCCGCATCCGTGATAGCCACTACTTCCCGCCTCCAATGCCATAAGAACTAACTCCGCTATTCCTGCCACCTTTGACGAGTTTCAGTACTTCCTTGAGTTCTTTTTCACTGTCATTGAGCAACAGCCTCCACATCTCTTTGACCCTGTCCATGCAGTTCTCATCATTGATTGCCGCACGAGCAGCCTGTCGAACCGAGATAAGAATCGTCGCCAATTTAGCCTCTGGTGTTGGTGCTGCGTTTCCAGCGGTGTACACGACTTTGATGAACTGCTTGATATGGGTTGTGAATCGGCTATGCATGCGCACAATGCCAGCGTCTGCATCCTCCAACCACCATGATTCAGTCGAACCATGATTGCGATTGCGAGTTTCAACCCACGCTGTCTCTGCGCCGTTGTCGTCAAGTTCTCCAATCGAAGTGATTGAAGCAAGAGGTCGGTTGCTAAGAGTTATGTGAGTCATACCGGGTCGAGCATCAAAGTACTCGGTGAATGATTCTGTCCCTGCTACTTGTCGTCGAGCATAGGTATCAACCAAGCGTGAAGCGTTGGTTATAATGGTAGCCATCTGCGAATCATCAGGGCCTATGCCGTCGCTAAAATTAACGCCCGCGTAGGTTTCGACTTCCGTCAAAGTTGCGTAGTCAATTGCCGTCATGGTTTCACCTTCAGGGGTTCAGCCCCTTAGCGGGTTCACCTTCAAGCCGTTGAGATGTTGAAGATTTTGCAGATTGCTTCGGTGTATCGAATACCGAAAGCGATGTCTTCACGAGGAATGAGGATGAATCGGTCTTTCTTAGGTTCATCTTCAAAGCCAATCGAGAAACGACGAGCCGCAACGGTTGGGTTTCCGATAAGAGGTGAGCGTGTGTTAAAGAGAATCGCGGTTGTCAAGTTGGTTGTAGTTCCGTCATAGACGCCTGATGCGTTGAAGTCAGTGCGAAGAGCGTTGGAAGCGAAGACCCTGATACCATAGATTCGACCAAGTTCGCCGCTTAGGATAGTAGCGCCTGGGCCGTATTTATCAACGGTTTGAAGTTCGGTTGTTCCGAGTAGTTGGGCTTCAACGACGCGTGGAACGATAAGAGCCAAGTCGTCGCGGTTGTCAGCGTGTACGCCAAGTGCCACCATTGCGTCTCGAATGTGGTCGAGTCCAAGTGCCGAACCGGATGCGTTCACCGATTTGCCTGCGCTCTTGAGCAACCCATTGAATTGAAGAAGGTAGTCGTTGGTTGTGACTGCGACTCCTGCTGGGTTGGTTGTACCGTCAAAGACACCGTTTAGGTTGTCGGTGTAAGCCGGAGTTCCTGCTGCGGTGGTATCACCAAGTAGGAACATCTGTTCTTCAACGAAAGCCAATCTGGAAGCGATGTCGTCGCGAAGGACGTTTAGCAAACCTTCGACACCATAAGCGACGAGGTAGTTTCCGATTGGGATGTTTGCGATGAGCGTCTTAAGACTCATGGTGATTTGGTCGGTGGCGTGTGATACTTCACCGGGTACTGTACCTGATTCAACGGATGAAAGGCTCATTCCGTGATAGGAGATGGAACCTGTCAACTTTGGAACCTCAATGGTTTGACGGCTCATTGGGAGAGCCGATACGAGTTGACGGATGTAGTTGCGTGAGTACACGATTTGGATGATTTCTTCGACGGTCTCGACGGGGAGCATTTCTGTTCCTGTGTTTGCCCCAGCACCTGCAAGAGCATTCTTTACGCGTTCGACCATGTGTTCAAATTGGATTTCTTCAGTCATAATTTTTCACTTCCTTATTTTTTGTTTCTCATTTTGGTGAGTGTGATGCTCAGTTCATGCCTCCACGATGAGCGAGTCGGCCTTCAAGCCATGATGCGAGTCCATCCATGCCCTTGCTGACCTTGATTGCTGGGTCTAGAGGAGCACGCTTTGGAACGACGGGTGTTGGAGCAACGGAGACGGTTTTCCTTTCTGGGATAGCCGCGACGGTTGCTTGTGGAATGGTTGGGGTTGGAAGAGAAGCGAGTGCGTTCTTGACTCGCGCTTCGACTTCTTGAGCGATGCGAAGTTCTTCTTCATGAGCCGCCTTCTCTTGGGTGAGGGTGTTGATTGTTGCTTGTAGACCGTCAATGGTAGCCGATAATTCAACTCCGTTGTGGAATCCTTTCATGGATTCTTCAAGAACGGAAAGGCGTTGCTCGATTGTTGTAAGTGAACCTGCAACCGCCATCATAACTTCAGTAGGGGATGGTAGGTTGTTGTCAATGGATTTCAATTCTTCTTCTGGTTGTGCGAGAGCGATTGGTTCTTCAATCACTGGGGATTCGATTTGGTCTAATTCTTCAGTCATGTTTGTTTCCTCCGACTTATCCTTCGATTGACTAAAGGGGTATTTAAGCGATTCCTCAAGAACTGGGGATTCATAGACGACTCGAATAATCATTTCCTCTCCTCCATTTTGTCTTTTCAAATCAATAATACCGTCTGTATGCAGCGTTTGCATTTCATCATGGCTAAATGTTAACAAGTGGTCGTACTCTGTTTCCTCATCAACCTTCACAATATCTGGTTCTTGAGCCGAGCGCTCGTCTGCCGCCTCCATCTGGTTAACTAACTTGCTACTCCACCCTTTAGCAGCGTCTCCGCCCCAAAGAGCCCAAGCCACTCTGCCTGGAGATGGGAATCCGTCTTCTCCTGGAGAGAAGCCCTCTCCTGATTTGTCCGACTCGTGTCGAGCGAGCCACGCTCGCATTTTGACTGCCTTTTCTGGTGAGATGTCTTGACCGCTTGCCATCCTGCGTGCCCATGATACGGTTGCCGCAACTAAACCGTCGCCGCTGTGTCCTTCTTCATGCCACTTGAGCCCTTTGCGGAGTTCCGCCTTCACGCCGTCTGGAACAGAGAAGTTGATGTCGTCATAAGGGGCGCGTGTTTGTGTAGCATCGTCGCAATCACAATCACCACAACCACAAGGACTGGCTTTTGTCACTTCTTCGACTTCTGGTTCTTCGGTATCTGGGACTGGGACTGTAGGGAGTAGCCAAGTCTTCTCCACGCTAAATAATGCGTCTCGAGATGAAGGGATGTCAACTACAGATGTTTCAATCCATTCGATGTCAGTGAATCTCATGTAGCAGGTTTCTTCATCCTTGCATTCCTTGACGGCTGCTTTAGCCATAAAGCCAATACTGAACGAACGGAGGAATCCTTTGCGAATCTTGCGAACGATGTCCTCTTCTGCCCCGTCAATGACGGCTCGACCGATTGGTACTGGGAAGTCGAATCCTGGCCACTCCCCCATTTCAACATCAGTCATACGACCGATAACACCGTATGTCTTCGAGTGGTTGTATAGAATCACGGGGTTTGCCTTGTATCCCGCCCATGCGTTGTTGATTGCATCCATGTCGACTAGTTCACCGTGTCGGTCTAGTTTGTCGGCGTTGCCAACATATACTGGACCTCGAACAACAACATCGTTGTCGCCTTGCTCATATTCCTCGTGTTCTGGAGTGTGCTCTTTGACTATGACGAAGGGCATGTGTACATTCATAGATACTTCTGCACCTTTGGTTTCTGGTAGGTCGATTTCCGACCAATCCTGAGCGCTAACGAATCGTGCCATGATGGCTTGATGTACCGAGGGGGTATTTAGCGACTATCACAGTCGCCGGGTACTTCCCAGTTTAGCATAAATCATCCATGTTTTGCTAACACCTTGCTTGACCTGTTTCGGTATGTCCTTCTTGTGCGCTTGAATTGCTCTGCGCAAAAAGTAGGTTGGTGGTCGGCTAAATGTTCCCTCTTCAACAAATTGAGCATAGTTGACATATCGAGGAGCAGACGAACCTCCGAATGATATTCGACTGCCACTCTTGAGTTTGCGAACTCTGCCAGACCGACGCAGAGCGCCCGTATCAACGGGGGCATTCTTTCTGGCAGTTTTGATTATTCGCTTAGCAGCCTCGTGCATACCCATCAATGCAGAAGGTTTGATTTTGCTTGCGAACTTATCCAAGTTTCTCTGGGCTTTGCGAAACGCTCTTCTGTTCGCCTCATTCTCCAGAGGTTTCTCAAACATCTGTTTCACCGTGTGGTTCTAGTTCACAACGGCAGTTTGGATGCGCTGGTAGCAAGTCTTCTGCCTGCTTAGCAGTGTACACCATACTGTCAAGGGGCAAACACAAATCCTTGTCGGTCTGTCTGTCGACTACGGCATTGCGGATGAATAGTTTGACCCCCTTTCGACGGTATGTGTTGAGTGCTGCATTTTCAACCACTCTCGCAGATTCGGTGGTGGCCAATCTCTGCATGAACCCTTTTCTGTATAACGAACCCTCTGGCTCAAGAACGGCTCTGGCATCGTCACTGCTTGATACATTGGATAGTTGGGCAAGCCTTGCTCTCATTGTTCGACTGATGGATGGTCGGATATACTTGTTGCCCCAATAGGTCAGCAAGTCCTTATCGAAAATTGTCATATCAAGTTCGGGGGCAATCGACCTCATCGAATTGGAGTAGGCGGTGGACATCACGGTCATAAATGAGTCGTAAATCTCATTGCCCGCAATACGCATCGCTTCTCTTAGTGTATTCGCAAAGGCGGGTGTCGTTGGGTCAGAATTAGTATCGAACAGAGAAGAGATTTCATCAGCCATAGCGTACTCGACTACATGTGCTTCTCGGAGCAACATTGATTCGGATTCACCCTTGACCGCATTTAATTCAGTGCGACGGACAGAATTGTCATCTAAAAACCGTGTGGCATCATCGTCAATGGCCTCGTTGAATGTCGGGCGGGAGAAAGACTCCTCTTCGACAGAAGGCGATTGTTGGGCGGGTGGCGGTGGTGGATTCCCACCTGGCCTGTTGATTTCCAGTTTAGGACTGATATAGAATGGGTCTGCCGCCTCCTCTGTATCGAGTAGGGGCAGATTGAGAAGTTCTCTGGCTTCATTGATACTGATTGCCGACTCTTGTCGCAATGCCGCAATGCCTTGTGCCTGAAGACGGAACATCTCGGAGCGTTGCTTCTCCTTGCTCGGTCTAATCGAGTTGAACTTGAACTTGTATTGATTGACATTGATTAGGGGCATGATTCTGTTATTGATAAGCGATTCAATCCTTCGATGAAATGAGTCTATGACATCATACCAGGCTTCTAATTGAGATTCAGGATTGCTCAATTTGCCCGTTTGCACCCAACCAAGTTTCATCGGAGGTATGCCGAATACTGCGCAGATTTGCTCGCGGTAGTAGTAGAGAATATCGAGGAACATTCCTTCCTTAGCCGAATCAATCAACTGGTGCATTGTGAATCCTGAACCACCGTTGAGAGCGATAAGTCCGAACGGTGATTTTGAACCTTGTAGTTGTTGCTCAATCAATGACACCATAGCCTTCATTTCACTGTTGCTGATGTCGCCCACATTGAGGATAGTTTTAGGGATTGTACCCTCAAAGAGTTCGCCAATGTAGGTGTTCAAGTTGGTGTATGATGCTATGACCCCGAGCAACGGAACTAGAGGACTCGAGCCGTATGCTCTGCCTTGTTTGTGTTTGGCTATGTGTAGGATTTTATCAGCGCTAAACTCAACTGTCTGACCCTTGAACTTTTGAGTGTACGCCATTTCAGGAGGTCGAGGAACCTCCCCTGTTTCACTCGGTTGGATTTTGATTGTGTGTGCGGGTACATGATAAATCGCTTTGAGTTGTCCACCGTACTGGTGTTTGTTGGGTTCGGATTCATTGTCTCCAGTTCCGCTCAATTCGATGAATCCGTCTCCGTATAACTGCAAATCGAAAATTAGTGATTCCAACCACTCGTCGCCCATATCGTCTGGGGATGGTTGAGCGAATAGGTTGCGCGCCCGTTGGAGTTGCGAATCGTCTCCGTTTAATTCACCTTCACGGAGAATGAACTTGTAGCCGTTGCCGAGACAATCATCAACAGTGCGTCGGAGAATTGCATTGACCGTTTCACTTGTCATGGCTATCTCGCGGAGCAACTCATAAGAGACATCAGTTCCGACAGTCCCAGCGTTGCCAGCACCGCTGCCCATCGAAGTCAAACCATTAAGTCGACCAAGTGAAGCCAAAGACTTGCCATCCCATGTGAAGTCCACTTTGGATGCTTCGGGTGCTTCACGCGACCTCCGACCAAAGGAGAATCTGCTGCGCTTGCGCTCCGCCATAAAGTGTGTGATGCTAAGGGAGTATTTCACTCCACCGCAACTTTCGATATTGTCAAGCCGGGTTGCCAGAGGTCAAATGACCCGTCTTGAACGGTTGGTTTGACTTGTTCTGGTCGTGGTGCTGGTTCGATTGGTTCTGGCCTCTTCTTGACTGGTTTATGTTCACCAAAAGCCACGCCGTTTATCTGTTCATACATGATTAGGCAAGCCGGGCAATGTGGCAGCGTTCTGGCTTTCTTATCATCCATGAACTCCTCTGTCCATGAGCCAGGTTTGCGTTCTTCGCCACAGTAGTACATTCCGTCTCGTGTGATGTGTATTTCAGTTGGGTCGTAGTACCCGTTCTGGTCTTGAATCTCCGATTCGTCAATACCGAACTGCTCCTGAATCGCAGCGAGTTGTTCCGCTAATTCTGCTTTCGTCGGCATTTCAATCCTCTCGGTCTGGGTGGCCTTTTGGCAATCGTGTTCGGATGAATCCAGATGTCTGTCTGTCGAATAGTGCTCGAACATCGTCAAGGGCTTGCATGAACCTCTTGGCGCTGTGTTCGTCGGTGCACATCTCGTCTCGCAGTTCATCGAGTTCGATGTTTGCCATCATGTATTTGAGTATCTCATACTTCGCATGATTCTTGCTCGCTGCTCTCATATCATTCACCGCAGTTTTCATTGAAGCACTCGCCATGAGTCGGCTTCTTTGTGATTATTCTTAGTTTGCTGTCAGCGAACGGGACTGCTGCATATTCTCCGCAGGTCTTGCATTTCGTGTTCTCATCTACTTGGACTCGTTTTCCTTCCATGACTACCCTACGCAGTCACAGTATATGAAGTCACTCCTCTTCGATAGTGCGCTCACCAGTGATAATCGCGTTGAGGTCAATTGGTCGGTCTGGGTCGTCGCCTGTGAACGACTCTCGGACAACCATAACACGGCGCTTGTGTTCTTTCCATGATTTTGCTTTCGGGATTCCCGACTGATGTTCGACTACGCTGCAAATGGATTCTCCAACACCACATGCCTCACAAATCATTGTCCGTTTCTTGAAGCGGCTTGAGGCTGGCGGTCTTTTGAAGTCTGCACTGCATATAGGGCAAGTAGTTCGCATAAACAACCGACGCAGTTCGAGTATATCAAGACTCCTTGACAAACATATAGTCCCCGAACCAATCATTCACTTCTTTTTGAGACTCGAGTACAAATCCGAACTTCTTGAGATAGCCAGCGATTTCATAGATGAGTGGCGTGTCATGATACAACAGTTTGCGCTGACCTTCTGTGATGATGTACTGTACATCGTTAAGTTTGTCTCCCATTGATTCGAGAGCCTTCATTTCAGCACCTTGCAAATCCATGCAGACGAGTTCAGGTGTAGGTAGTTCATTTTCATTGAGCCAATCGTCAACTCGCATAGCAGGGACTTCGATTTCATCTTGTTGATATTGCTCATAAGGGTAGTCAAGGTTTGCTTTGAAACACGACGATGCTCCGTGATTGCCGTTTGTCACTGGAAAGAACTTGATTGTGCCCGGTTCATTCCACACGGCGGATTCGACTAAGTGTATTTTGGGTTTGCCTGATACAAGGTGATTGTACTGCATCAAAGCAACCTTGCATAGTGCGATTGCGTGTGGGTTGCATTCCCATGAATACACTTCGCATTTGAAGCGCTCGGACAAGTGTATCGCATCTGCCGCATCTCTCGAACCAAGTTCAAGAACGGATGTGATAGGAGTCTGGATTGAGTCGAGAAAGTCTCTGTATGCTCCAACATGGGTCATATCAGACCCACGATGTCACTGTATATCATTCCTGTTCCTGTTCGTCAAAGACGGACTTCATTTGTGAAAGTTGGTAGCCTTGAGCCTTTACTTCGAGCATTTCAGCGTGCTTCTGTGCCGCAACGGCTGATGCTAGGTTGCCTTCTGCTTGCTTGTCCATGACTCTTAGCCTCATGGCAGTATCATCAGGGATTAGGGATATCTCTTGAGACTGTTCGTTCTTCCAAAGTTCGAGCATTGAAGTCACAATCAACAAGGCAGGACCTCCGATGATTGCCAATAGGGTTGCGTAGCCATCAATGTTGTTAATGACCTTATCATTCCTCAGTCCGCTCCAGATAACCAGACAAGCGAATCCAACCCAACAAAGCACAATGGGTACACCGATGTATAACATCAATCGGTCGTTGAATGAGTCTTTTTTAGCCACTAATTTTCACCTCAAAGTGCCAAAGGAATGCCGATTGCTGCGCCGACTGCGACGACTACCACTGAAAGGGCTTTCTTGAGGTTGTCCTTAACCAATGTCTCAATCTCTTCTTTGAAGCCCATAACTTCGTCGATGTCCTTTCTCATTTCTGCCTGGTCGACCTTCATAGCGGTTAAATCATCAGCAATGTGCTTGAGGTGGTTATCGCGTATGACATCCAAATCCGATTTGATTGTCTTAATTAGTTCAAGCGTAGCGTCGTCTGCCATGATTTAAGCGAACTATAAGGCGGTACTTGAATGAATTGGACAGAACAGCGTTCCAACCATCCCAGAGCGTATATCAATCAAGTGCCCCATCAATCCTGCCTTAGATGATGTATAACCGCTGTCGAAGTGCCACTTGTCCGTTCCTGAAAGGCTCGGCAATTTGATGACTAGAGCGCCTCCAGTTTCCTTAACTTGCTGGTGGTGTACATGCCCCGTGAACCACATTCGATTGTCGCAGATACCCCAATTTTCCCGTTGCTCTATTGCCATCAATTGCGGCAACTTGGTGTCCTTCAATCGGTCTCCGTGCGTGAATCCCATTAGGGTCGAACCATACCTCATGTATTGTCGACTGGCTGGGCTCACAATCACAGTCACATCGTCGGCTTCCTCGTATACTGCTTGTAGGTATAACATCATAGTGAGTGTTGAGTATTGGTCGTGATTGCCCGGCATGAAGAGAACCTCGATGGGTGCTACTTGTCGGAACATCTCAATATGTTGTCGTGCGAGTTTGCAACCGCTCAACAGGATTTGAGAAGGCGAACCGAATATGTCCTGTGGAGTTCCACGCGTCGTTGTCTTTCCTGGATTGTCTATGTGAAACCAGTCGCTTCCCGTAGCGATGAAGATTTTCTCTGGTCGTCCAGGTAGTCGACCGATGAGGTCGGATGTCGTCTGCACCAATCGCTTTTTTGCTTCATCGAAGTTGTAGTCGTTTCCTGTTTCATCGTGCCAAGCGTACTTGCCCCAATGAAAGTCAGTAGGACTAACAACCAACGCATAATCATTCTGCGGTGGTTTCATTTCAATGCGTTCTGGTTTCTCGTCGTGCCATTCGCTCAACAGCCCGCGGAAGTTATCCATAACCGATGTCTCGAAGTTGAACCAATTTTCAGCCGCCTCTTCAGTGTCTTTCCACTTTCGAGCCTCATGCTTCTTGTGGAGTTGTTGCCTGCGACGCAGTACTAAATCATCAACCAATTCTTCAACATCTGGTGCCTGTGCTATCACTTCATCAGTAAACGGGTCCATGTCGTGCGTCCATCCGTGTCTGCGTCTGTATTCATCGAACCAGTTGCGCGGCATAGTGAACTCACGGCAAATCTCATTGATTGTAGCCCCCTTGCTCGTCATGTTGCTGTAAGCGTCTTTCATCTGCCTATGTGTAGCACCGGGAACCTGAATCGTGTCGCCTGCTGCTCTCAAGAAGGTGTAGTAAATGTCCTTAGCATCGTCATAGACATACGCTTGACCAGTCAAATCGAATCCTGCTTCGTCTTGAGTTGGTGTCGGGTTCGGTATCGTCTTGACTCTCGCTGGCAGAGGGTCGCGCTCAAACTTGGGCTCGAGTTTGCGACCGAATCGGTCTTTCAATCTGCCTTTGTTGTCTCCCAATCCGAGCGCATCGCTCAAACCGGGTGTCATGGCTCGCAACTCACTTATCATGGACTTCCAACCGTCGAGTGTCCTGCCACCGTAGTTAGTTAACATGTATTGAGCCATGTCTTTCAAATAATCGAATTGGCCTAATTCATCAGCCAGTTCGAGTATCAAATCTGCGTCATGTATTCTTTGCTTGCTCCTCATTTTAGGCCAAGCGCTCTTATCCCACATGTTAAGCGGGAACCCATATCCACTAATTAAAGACCAAAGGTTCGGATGGTCGGAAGACCGTAGTCTGCCTTCATTTCAAGCGCAAGGGTAGCATATAATAGCGCATGTAGTGCGTGGTCGTCGCCGTCGCGCCCGTATCGAGTCATGCGGTCAGACGCTTTGGGTCTGCCATCCTTCTCGTCCTTCTCCCTACTGCTTGTGATGCGTGTCATTTGCTCAAGAGCCCACTCGATTGAATCATCAGCATACGGGAATGTGAACTCTTTCTGTTCAATACCCCACAGCACTTTCTCAATGTATGTCGTTCTGTCGACTACTGCCATGTATATGAGGTTTCGATTTGAATCTCGCTTTTTGTATTCAAATGGATTCATCGGTCGATTGCTGTAGTAGCATGATTTGACACGCTCGCCGTATATGCGTTGTAGTTCTCGTGTTTGCCTGGCCCCGAACCCAATATCGGCTACCACCTGGACACAATTGTATTGTTCCATCAGTCTTTGAATCTCTGCGACTTCATCATTGTCGTCGTCTTTAGAGTCCACCTCGAAGAAGTTGAGAACGACATTATTCTTGTCCATGATACAGACAACGGTCTGTGCTCCCCAGTCAATGCCCATGACAGTCTCTTCTGGTGGAGTGCAGTTGCGCCGAACTGGTAGGTTTGAATCAGCACATCCCAGTACTTGCTCAAGTGTCATTGGTTTGGTTGAGCCAGCCCAGAACTTTCCGAGTACTTCATTCTGGAACTTTCGAGGGGTGTACAATTTTCGTTTGTATTCGATGTCTTCGTCGGTGATGTCTGGATGTATCTCTTGTGAGATATGGTAGCCGATAATGTCAGCATCAGGGTTTGATTCGTTCCAACATTGGTTCACTTCATCCCACTCATTCATCGTAGTTTTTTGCCAGAGTTTCCAAAACTCACTCCCCTGTTCACGAGCCGTTCCTGATATGAGAGCCCATTTGTAAGGACTTAGTGACATCATCTCTGTCAACATCGGCAATACATCTTGAGGAACATCCTGGAACTCATCAACGCACACGAGGTCGCACTCGACACCGAGCAAACCATGAGCGTCGCCCCATGATGAATATGCATACAGGTGATTCAACTCCGCCGTGCCCACATCGAATGTTTGATGAGTCACAGATTGCTTCTTGCGCTGGCGTACAAGGCAGCCCCCGTTGATTGAAGACCTTAGTGCCCCATTGAACCGTTCTTCGACAAATCGAGATACTTGTGGCTGCCTCGGTGCGGTATACACCGCTTTGAAGTAGGGCATATTGAGAAGGGTGTACATCAACAGATTGCAGATGGTTTCAGTCTTCTCAACTTTCCTTGAGCATTTCAGGACAACCATACGGATTCGGTCGCCCTTTGGTGCATCGAGAGCGAAGTGTCGGTATATCTCGGTGAGATACGGGCGCTCATCCAACTTGAATGCCTTGCCATCAATCGTGCGAAAGTACTGCGACCACATATCAGGATAGAGAGCGATTTGCCTCGCCTGTTCCTGAGTCATTTGTCGTTCGGACACAGAAGTGCGATACCGTCATCGGTGATAAAGATGCGCTCAAAGCGAAACCGATAATCATTCGTCGGTTTTCTTTTCACGCTTTGCTCGGAACTCAGCACGCTTTGCATCCATAGCAGATTCTCTTGCCAGACGCTTTGCGGCTCGGTCTGCTTTCTTAGCAGCGCGTTCTTCTTTGCGAGTGAGTTCTGCGTTGCCCCAATCAAGTGCCGCTGTTGCTGCTGCATTGATGATTGCATCGTTTTCGTCGCCTGTGTGGATTGCCCATTGCCAGCCGCGATTGAACAGAGCCACATCGACTGCATGAGTTGAATCACGGAGTGTTGCGTCAATGCCAGACCAGACTGCTTCTTTGACCCATAGGGATTGTCCGCCAGCGGTTTTGCTGCCATAGATTGCTGCGATATTGAAAGACTGACCCTTCGGTCGAATCACGGTGTATGTGACTGTTCCCGTGCAGATGTCTTTTGTCTCAACAGAATCTCCGAATGCGGCAATCATGCTCGCACGGACACGCTTTTTGTTTTCTCTTCGGCTTGGTTTTTTGGTTTCTACTGTATTTTCAGGTTCCATCGGTTCTTCACCAAGACTCCCTTTCCTCTCCCATGTATATGAAGGTTGTGTCTTCGCCGTCTTCAAGTGCGCACTCCCTGCATCTAAGGTGTGACTGGAATGGATGCCCTTTCTTCTGTATCGTCTTAGGGCAACGATTGCATTTGTAGTGGTGCAAGACCCTTGAATCGAACGGTCGACTCGCATTGTACTCGCGCACCATACCAGACATCAAGCCCATTTGTTCTCTCCAAACCTCGAGGTCTTTCCAGCCACGCTCAATTGTCACAAAATGTTCGTCGTGGCCAGCCTCGAATCCCGCAACAAAGTGACACAACTCATGGTGCAGTACGCCGACCAACGCTCGTCTGGAAGTTGAATCATCCAGGAACAGAAGGCTATGGAGGCCAATACGGGCATTGCCTCCGTGTCGTGCGAACTCGCATATCCCGAATCGGTTTGTTGAACTTCGAGGGATTTTGTACCAACGCAACCAACTAGGCGAAGCAGGTAGTCTTTGCAATTGCTTGTTGGCTTTGCGCAGATGAGAATACATATTGCGAACCAGCATGAGTTCGTCTGTGCTCAGTCGTTCGCCATGTCGAATGTCAGGCGTTCCTTCATCAGTATTATCCATATTTCATCATCCTCTCGATACATGCAAAAGCGGCGGTGTGGGTTCATCATAAGCAGTGATTGCACCTTCTCCCCGATTGCTTGTGGTGAGTCTGTTGCCCCCATCCTTATGACAGCAGATGCTGTCCAGTTATGGGTTTGAATCCAATGAGGGTCGAACACCTTGAGTCTGTACACGGTCAGTCTTGACCGCTTCATTTTCTCAACAATGCCTTCTTCAATCAACGGAGCAAGGAGTCTCCCAGACTGCCCTCCATCGAATCCCGGTAGGTGATGCGAAGACTGCCAGCGTGGGTATGCTCTCAAGAGGAGAAGAATGAGTTCTCCTTCTGTCAATCACTCCACCACTATGCTCAAGAAAGTTTCAGTCGTGCCGTCGCTCTGTCGAACTACGCTGACTTCAACGCGAACTGCGGATGAGTCCACCATTGTTAGACCAGCCTTGCCGCTAAAGGTTCCTGATGTCAGGATGTCGCCTTCGGGGCTGCGGACAGTCATGTGAATTGGGTCGGGCAGAACACCCTCCATACTAATTGTCGGAACTTTCGATTCTGTCATCGGCTTAGCCAAAGTCTCAACGGGTACTTCTAATGTTGGTTGCTCTTCAATGACGGTGTAGGTTTTGCGTCGGTGATTGAGTGTGTTCACCTTGACTCTGTCGTCCTTCTTCAAGTGGTTTGCAAGTGATGCCCATCGTCGGCGGATGTACATTGGGTCGTCGCTCAACATTGGCGCAATCTCGTTCATCAACCTTAGATTGGTGATTCCCGGATTCAACCTGATGTACTCAATCAAGAAGTTGTATTCTTGTTGCTTATCCATCAGCGCTGATGTGTTCAATTTTGTGGCTCTTTTAGGTGCTTTCATATTATTCCCTAAATGATGAAGAAGTTTCCCACCCTTATTAACTTATCAGTCACACGGGTTTTGAATAGGTGATGGACAGTCCGACCGAAAGAAGAGGTGTGGCGGGAAAAAGCGAAACCCGAGAATGGCCACTAATCGAACTGTCCATCAGTAGTTGTCACTGGATGATGAATGATAATGGTGCGGAAGCCTGGAGTTGAACCAGAATCTTCAGGCTGGGAGCCAGATATGTTAGCCCTTTACACTACTTCCGCGTATTTATCCCTTGACACCCCACCCTTATAGACCCTGCGCCTGAGATTCAATTGTTGGCCAGATATACTCCTCAAATGGCAGTTGTCCGTATAAGGGGGAGTAGTGTTCTGGGTCTTTTGCTACCAGATTCGCTCGATGTGAACGGTGGATGTCTTCATCACCCCACCAGGGAGGAAAGACGATTGAATCATAGTCAATTTTGTACAATGGCATGGTGTTTTTGTATCCCCTCGCAATCCACTCCTTCACCATGTGGTTGTAGTACAATCGAAGGGCTTCTCGATACCGTAGGGGTTCGTCTGGATGCTTCCACATCATTGTGCATGGATGATACACCCACCCTCTGGTTCTGCCGTTGTCTTTGATTAAATCGTCATTGTGCCAGTGCTCAAGAGCAGTTAAAATCTGCTTGCATTCGACACGCTGCTTGCCCAACCGTCTGTAGTCGAGTTGGTCTGCTATCTCTTCGAGGTCGTATGTTGGGGCAAAAGTCTGCATCTAAGGCTTAGCCTCCCAAATATATTCGAGTGCGATTTCAATTGCTTCGTCTATGCAAGTGAAGCACATTGCTCGTTTTGCATATCGCATACCGTCTGTTTTGACCTTGCCGCATCGTTCACATGGTTTCATTTCAATTCAACTCCAATGAGGGATATTGCTCTCCCACTCCCTGATTCGCTAAGAATGTATCGAGGATGTCAAGTTGAACACCGATTGTTTCAATCATGGTATTGATACCGCCTGAAGTGATAATTGTTTGACCGACTGATTCATTCAATGATGCTCGAATCCTCCATGATAAACCTTGCATGGCGAGTAAGTCAGTCACAGAAGGGGCAGCAACTTTCAGTTCGAGTTCAATCGTGCGCTCAATAATCATCTGTTCATAAGGCGTTATTGGGTCTGGCTCTGGGTGTATGCTGTCGAGTCGTGCTTGTTCATTAGCACCGTCGAAGTCGGGCTCGTGGTCGTCCATGATTGGTCGTATCAATCAGTGTGATATAAAGATAACCCATGACTCTTATCGCTAAAAGAATGTTTAGAGTACCCCCCTGTGCCACATATACAGTTCCTCTTAGAGACTGTATGTGTCCTAGTCCGGGCAAGTGTGACAATTAAATTGAGATTAAAGAGTCAAAAAACGGGATACCTCGAACCTGATTCGATGAAAATAAATTAAACGGCTCAACTCATTGACCCCCTCGCTCAAAGTAGTCATGAATATAAGAGAAAATCGCCCCGAGTTTTTGAGACCATACCCGTACAAGTGCGCTGGAGGGAGATGGTACTCAGCGAACACCGGGAGGGCTCCTGGCCAGGACCGGGCAGCCAGGCGCTCAACTGTTGGCGCTCAAATCATCGGGCTCAAATCGAGAATGTTAACAGACCCCCCCACCCGGACCAGGTGCTGCCTACGCATACGCACAGCCATACGGTTGCGTTTATGCCTTGTGCAGTAGTACGGCGTATTAACTAGTGCGTCATCGGGAAGGACTGCTTATGCCCGCCCCAATTGGGGGAGGTGGTCGCCTCCCCCATTTCATCGGGAGCATATCTGCTCAAACTGTTTCGACGGTGTGGTTCTTTTCACCGTCGAGGATTAGGTCGACGACCTTCCATGCTTGCCCAAATGCTTTGCGAACGGTGGACGGGTCGGCTGCGATACGGCTGCCCCATGTTGCGATGTATTCGGAGTGCTGTAGCCCATCGACTGGAACGCCGAGGATGTTGCATAGAAGGGCGGATGCCGATTCTGCGACAAGTTCCTCGAAGGCGTATGCGTCGTCGCCCCATGTACCTTGTGTGATTCTGTCAAGGCGGGTGTTGTGGCCTGTCCAATGGCTGAGTTCATGAAGAGCGGTGGAGCACCAATCTGCTTGCGAGTTGAACGCGTCCATAACTGGGAGGGTGATTCGGTCGCCGGATGGTGAGTAGCACGCTCGGTTGCCGCCATGAGTCACCTTTGCGCCTGATTCCTTGAGTACGCGTTGTACCTCAGCGGTGTATTCTTCAGGGGTTGGGTGAACGACTTCGACGGTTGGTGCGTCGGTTTGTGAACGGTTGAATACTGTCCATACCCGGTGGCTCATTCCTGTCCATCGGGATTCGGTTTTGCCGTCCTTTGTTTCGTCTTTGAAGTGGTGTTGGATGAAGACGACCTTAGTGCCGCTTTCGCCCTTCTGGACCTGGATGTCCTTGCCTTTCCATGCCTTGTATGTGCCCCATTCATGAGTCCATCCGTTTGTCATAGATAGAAGGTGAAGGTATGCTGCATTCATGCCGCGGTATCTGCGCCCGGCTACGGATGTCGGAAGTAGTTGAGGACCGACCCCATCTTGCCAGGGTTTTGTCCACGGGAGATGCCCTTCATCAAGGGCTTGTAGGACTGCCTCAGTCATCTGTTCTTCAATTTCTTTTGCTTGCTCTTTTCGGGATTGTTTCGCCATTGTTGGGTCGCCTCTGGTATATCCATACATGGTCAGGTATATGAAGCCACGCACTACTATGACTTCAACAATACTTTTATAAGCCGTCAACTATACCGCTCCAGTGGAGGCGGGCTCTAATACAACCCGAGGTCGGAGCCTCGCATACACGGCCTGTACTAGCCGCTCCGCTCCACTGGAAGCATATCTCGGTCAGCCTATAATCTCTCGCACTACTACTCGGCCTGTACTAGCCGCTCCGCTCCACTGGAACATAGTAGTATGAGGATATAAACCCTCGCACTACTACCTCTCCGCACAAAAAGAACCCCTCCCGACCTGAGTCGGGAAGGGTTCGGCTCAAATCCGTTCTGGATTGTTCCCGAATCGGGATGCCGTCATGACCTCATGGGCTCAAGAGTGGGTTGCGGGGGAGGGGATTCCTCCCCCGCTGCGTCGCCGTTGGTGAAGGGTTCAACCTTCAAACGGTGGATGGTGCTGGGCCGACCAATCGAACGGTTTGTCCGTTGAAGGTGGCGAAGTCGATGTTGTCGACCTTGTAGTCGCGTAGGACGACCGGGTTGTCAACCATTTGGCGAGCGGATTCCTTGCGCGGGGTGATGAAGGAGTGGACTGCATCAGCATCAAGGTGTTCGCCGGTGGATTCGACGAAGTATTGGTAGCCAAGTGAACCTTCGACCTTAGTTTCAAGGTAAAGAACGCCTTTGTGTTCAACGAATGATGTGCCAGCGATACGGCTGCCCCATCGGCGTTGTACGGCTGTGAACTCGTCTGGGTTGTCTTCTTCACGGTTGCGTTGATTGTTGACGCTGTTTGTGTAGTTGTGGTTGATGATAACGGATGCCTTCGCTGTCTTGACGGTGTCCTTGAAGTTAGGATTGGTGGTTGTTCCGTCGTTGCTGGTCTTCTTCACGCGTGCTGTTGTGGTTGCGATGATGGTTGCGAATCGTGCGCCTTTGGTTGCGACGATTTCAGCGACGAAGTCGGTGCGGCTCATCTCGGGGATGAGTGCGCCGGTGTCCTTCAAGAAGGAGACGGTCAGCGTCTGGGTATCTGTTGGTTGGGCCTCGGTTTGGGTATGGGTCTTATTCGCCATGTACCTTCGTAGGCTTGTCCAGTACTTAAGGGCTCGTACTACTTTGCTTCAAGATAGTTTGATTGAGCGAACTGAAGTAGCCACCACACAACTTTTATATCCTGGTATCTGCATGTTCCAGTGGAGGCGGGCTGGTCGGAGGTCGGGTCGGAGAAGCGCAAAAAACTACGACCTGGCTAGCCGCTCCGCTCCACTGGAACGATGTCTCGGTCAGTCTATAATCTTTCGCACTACTATGTCTCCTACTCGAGTTGAGCGGTGTTGCCTGACCTGGTGGCCGAGCCGGGCTGGTGCCCGACCCGACCTGAGGCGTGAGGTGGTGTCGTCTATGGCTCAAAGATAGACGCAGTGCTTCCAGCCGCTGTAGGGCTCGTTGTTGAATCCGTGAGAGTTCAGGAAGTCGCAGGTCTTCCAGTGGATGCCGATGCCCATGTACTCGCCTTCACCGTCAAGGGAAAGCATGTCATAGAGGTCGCCACCATCGAAGACGATTTCAAGTTCTCTGCCGTCTTCGCTCATGTGATAAGTGGTGCATCCTCGTCCGCTGAAAATGCATGGGTGAGGTGCGAAAATGTGGCGGTTCAGTAGGTCAGCGACCTTCTTTGCTTTGCCCTTGAGGTGGCTTGTGTCGAATGACTCAAGACCGAGTTTGCCGACCATGTCGGTCGGGCCGAATCGTCCTTCGGGGGCTTCTGGTATCAGGCTCGGGGTGGGTGGGGTTTTTTCCGCCATGAACAGAGCCAACAAGTATTTGCCTATAAAGACTCGCACTACTACGAGCCTCACAAAACTTTTATAAGCCTACGGCTTCACCGTTCCAGTGGAGGCGGGCTAGTCGGGCAGCGGCCACCTGTACGGCTCAACACACAGCAGGCGTCCCGGCCTCACCGGAGGCCGGGGGGTTGGTTCAAAGAACCGTTTCGAGGGGTTTCCCTCTCATCGGGAGCACCCCCCTCAAGGAGGGGTGCTACCCTGTGTCAGCGTCGAAGGTGAATCAGTGGATTCAAACTTGTGCTGCTTTGCGAGCGGCGGAAGCCTTCTTGAGGTCATGGTTTGCCCATGCGACCCATTCGGACCAGGCTGCGTCTGCTGCTGGTGGTTGTTCGCTGTTCATCTTTGCGATGCGAGCCACGCGCCATCCCTTCAAGCAGGGGCGGCACCACGACTGTAGACCGTCGGGGCGGCTGGCGTTCTTTGCGAACCCTGTTAGCGGGACGCTTGTACCACAGCGGGTACAGTTTTTGCATTCTTCAATTTTGGCGGTTTTCGTTTTCATCGGGTTTCCCTCTTCGCCCCCATTGGGGCTTATCTAATGGTAGGCTTGTCCAGTACTTAAGGACTCGCACTACATTGCGTTCAAGGCAACTTTTATATCCTGGTATGTTCATGCTTCCAGTGGAGGGGAGAGAGGGGGGAGGTCGGGGGGAGAGGCCGTCGCCTCAATCCCAGTCAACTTCCCAGTCAGGCTGAGGTTCTGGTTTGGTGTCCCAGTCGATGTCGTCTTGCCATTCGCTCAACTTGTTCACCTCAGGGGAGTTCGATTCGGATTGTGTTTTTGTGTTGGTGGGTGGTGAGGTGGTTGCCTGGTGTGACTGAAATGAGTTCGAGTTCTTGACGACCGCGGGAAGCGTTGAATTGAGATTTGTAGTAGATGTTTGCGCCACTGCCTGCGAGTGAACTGCCGCAGGTTCGATTCTGGGATACTGCTTCGAGGAAGTCGAAGTGTTGCGCCACCAAATCAAAGTTAGCGCCCGTCTCAGCCATCGTCTGCTTGCCTGTGCCATATCGTGCCTCCATCCACTGCTTCTGGAAATGTGGTGTCACAACCACTGTATATCCGTTGCGGTTCAGGTATTGGGGTCTCGCCATGTAGTCAGATGGGAGGTTCCAGTATATCAAGGCTCTCGCTCAAGACTACTAAAAGTCCACCAAAACCCCTGCGGGCGGGAGCAGCCGCACCCCTGCGACTGCCCCCTGAGGCGATTAGTGAGTTCAGTTCTCGAACTCACCAATGGTAGTTTGATAGTCAGCCCATGTCGCTTCGTATGTGGCTCGGTGCAGTTCGTCTGCGTTGGCCTCGGTTGTCTTCCAGATTGGTTGAAGTGATTCAAGGAGGACTTGTACGCCGCTGTCGTCGCGGTTGATAGCACCCAATGCGACGATGCGTGTTGCCAGTCGCTCAGTTGCCGTTGCGAGGTTCTCGTTCGCTCTGGTGGTGGTTGCATTTTCACTTGCAACCCTTAGAGCCTTAGACTTGGCTTCGGCAACCTTGTGAATGTTGTACCAGTCATAGTCGGGAAGTTCAACTGCCATTTGTGCTCTGCTCTGCCACATCCTTTCGACAGGTGTTCGAGTGTGCCATGCTTGGTAGTACCACTCAGTGTCGTCCGCGTTTGGTGCCCGGTTGTAGGCTCGGTATGGGCTGTTGCTGTGAGACCATGACCCAGAAGGTTGGCCGTCGTTGCTCATGCAGATGAGGTATTGAGTGCCTACTTCATGCATTTCGATGATGAAGTTAAGTGCGCTGCTAATGTCACTGAATCCCCAGTTGTTTCCTTGAAAGTTGGCGATTGAATCGAGTATTTCACTGTCGGACTGTTGCATCATTCGGCGGGCGGCGTTCAGGACTTTTTGCTGTTTCTGACCCTTGAGTACAATTGCTCGGTCAGGGTTGCGACGGCTGTTCATCTTGTTCCAGTCACTGTCGTTGCTGATAGTTGGGTGCCAGCGGCTGTAACTGTTGTTGTCTTCGGGCTTCGGGTCTCGGGGTTCGGGTATGTCCATATTGGTCTCCTCAAACCTTCGTATGCAGTACCAGTATATAGTCTTGTCGTTAAAGTCGTTTTGAGACAATGTAGTCATAATGTTTATAGGCTGTCCGAGATACCGTTCCAGTGGAGGGAGTCCAGCCCGCCAACCGGGCGCGCACAAAAAAAGAACCCCGCCCTGCGGTGCAGGCCTGGCCTCCAGATTCCTCCTTCTCGGGCGCGGGGTTCAATTGATTGTCTTTGGCTCAACGCTTGTATTGCTTGGTTCGAGGAACCTTGACGACGACTGCGACTGGTGTGTCGCATCGGGAGCAATCGCGCTTTCTCATCAAGTTTCCGCATTGGTAGCATTGGTTCATTCGGTTCATGGGGGTTCGCCTCTAAACAAACCTATACAGTACCAGTATATGAAGACTCACACTACTTCGGTTTGAAGACTAGTTCACTCGATACCGAGCAAAGCCGCTTCAGCGAAAAGGAGGTCGTACTCCTTCTCAATAGCGACCATCTCAACCTCAAGGGCTGGTGTCCAGCATTGGTAAAGGCACTCACCCATTTGAGTGTTGAGTTCGTCGATGCGTGCTGCGATTTGGGATAGCCTGTTGTCCGCCATGTTATAACGATACTGCCACCAGTACATAAAGCCTCGCACTACTTTCAATCTCACATAACTTTTATAACCTGTTAAGACTATGTTCCAGTGGAGGCGGGGAGGTCGGCAGGTCGTGTTCTCGAGCGCAAAAACTCGCTGCCCCTGCGTCGGTCATTTGTTGCCAAGTTCACTGCGACAACTTGGCTATGCATGCGTCCAATTCAGCAATAGTGTTTGTGTAAATCATCACTATGTGAAAGTCAATTGGCTTTTGTGTTGGTCTGCTCATGACCTTTGTCAACCCGACCTCTTCATCGAGTTTTTGCCACCTCTTGTCAGTTGGCCAGACGCCCGCAATGTATGCTTCATACCTGTGTTGTTTGATGGCTCTCTCTTCAATTAGTGCTTCAAGCAGTTTCTGTTCTGGTGTCATTTCTCTATACCCCTCGGGAATAACCAACTGTTGTCCAGTATATCAAGACTACTTCAAAGCCTTTCGTCAAACCAGAAGAAGCCTCGGTGGCTGTTGCTTGCGAGAGTTGTGAATGTGTACTTGATGCACTCCATCATGTCCTTGTATGCGTTCTGTCCCTGTGGGTGGTTGAAGTCGAATTGCGCGAAGAGGGTTCGAGAGCCGTTCAATGCTGGCAGCCAATCGAAACGACAGACCATGTGCTCGCACCCGTCGTTGTAGTAGTCTTCAATCAATCTAAGACGACTTGTCGCCTGCGCTTCTTCGTTGCTCACTAGTTGCTCTTCAATGGTTTGTGCCATGATTAGAGATAGACAGCATCCAGTATATGAACCCTCGCACTACTACGATTCTCACAATACTTTTATAACCTGGAAGCGCATGGTTTTGTTTGAGCCGAGCGGCAATACACCTCCCCGAAAGGGTGGATGGGTGGCGGGGGAGAATCACCCCCACGCGGGAAAAACCCGCGGATACCGGCTCACTTTTTTTTATGCCCCGCATCGAGGTCGGGCCTGCCAGCGCTAGCCCCCTCCACTGGAACGGTCTAGCCGTGAGCCTATAAACCCTCGCACTACTA
>PDMW01000860.1_pt1 | contig 89588 bp, 99 predicted proteins | sample 1515511 | NCBI WGS metagenome assembly PDMW01 (sample SAMN07343023, study PRJNA328102) | Marine metagenome, whole genome shotgun sequencing project. | biome: marine; feature: bay; material: water; isolation source: viruses from water sample < 0.22 micron filtered, nuclease treated, low... ... | reverse complement strand
CCCTGCTGCGGAAATTGAACCATTCACAGTTGTTAAACTTCCTGTCCCACCTACTGTAACTGTGCCACCAACTCCTGCACCTACCTCAACAACAGTTCCTCCTGCGGCGGAAGGTGTGGATTTGAAACCGCCCGTTGCCGTCATTCTGAAAACTTCGTTAGTTGTTGCAGGGTCGCTTGCAGTATTTCTTAACTTAAAGACGAAATCAGCAGTTTCAGTTGTTGCTACAACTGCTTGCTCTTGAACTTCCATTCTTCCAAGTAGGACTTCACCTGTGGCAGGTTTGATGGAATAATCTAATCCCACACCGAATCCTAAAGCAGGTGTGGTAGCAGTTTCCTGTATTAGATTAACAGGGTGAGCCTGTGTGCTTGCTGTCGCCCCACCACCCACATATACGAATGTAGCAGTTGTTCCCGCAGCAGGATTGAATGTTAAGTTTGCATCACCACTAACGGCATCTCCTGTGGTCGCATAATAGGCGACTTGATATTGTGTTCCTGAATTAACTGTGCCTGAACCGCTACCACCACCTGCCGCCCATTCAGGAATACCCCCTGCTGAAACTGTTAAAACTTCACCTGCGGAACCTATTCCAAGTTTAGAAAGGGTGTTGGCTGCACTTGAGTAGATAATGTCACCTGTGGTATAAGTGGTCAGCCCTGTTCCACCATTAGTAGCACTTAAAGCCGTTCCACTCCAATCAGCGTTGTTGATGGCTAATGTTCCACCTAAAGTGATAGTTCCCGCTACGGTAATTGTGCCACCTGTTAAAGTTAGCCCATTTACGGTTCCTGCGGTTGCTACGCTTGTGACGCTTCCTGAACCACTTCCACCGCCTGTGGTGATAGTAACAGTTCCTTGACCGTTATTGGTTAAAGTTCCTGTGGTAACAATGATTTCACGGACTCCGTAAGCGAAAACTGTGTCTTCAGGAGTAGTAGTATTGTTGTCTTGAACAAGCAAGCCACCCCTGCTTCTATTCGTTCCTGTATTGACTCCCATAAGCGACCCTCACCCTAAAAGTGGCAGAACCACTATAAGAATACTCGCAACGCTGGAACTATCAAGATTGGTCGATGTCTTCGTGCGATGTTTCAGCAGAAGCAGTATATTGTTCCGTCCAACCGACAATCATAGAATCTACTGCTCCATTAGTAGCAAAATTATAAGGGTTGGTGTTTCCACCTGTTCCGTTATTGATGATTCTAAAGACGAAAGAATTTTTAACAACTAAAGGATTCTCGAAAACAAACATTTGGTTGTTCGGTGTAGTTGGACTTAATTGGAAATTTTCCCACTCAAGACTGATTTGACCATCAATCACGATTTGATAAGTAATAGTTCCGCCGAAGCCTGTTCCGTAGTTCAATTCTGCGTGACCAAATTTACTAATGCGCCAAAATTCACTCAAAGGGCTTCCACCCTGATTAGGAGACAAACCGCTATCCGTCAGATAAACTGTTTGAATATCTACGCTTGCACCACCATTGGCTAAAGTTCCTGTGGCTACTTCAGACCTTTTAATGACATTGGAAGAATCTGCTTTAGGATAAAGATGCCAAGGAGTGATGTTGTAATTGTAAGAACGAAAGGCATCTCTATCACCGAACCTCGACCTTACAGGACGCTGTTGAACAGGGCTGGTCAAACCTTTACGGTGAACACTTGTAGGTGCAGTAGTAGTAGTTCCGTAACTACTTACAGGTGGGGGGTTAGGATTAACCGAGTCACCTTGTTTTGTGTAAGGTGTTTGAAAACCTTTCTTACGATAAGCGTTCTTTAAGTTTCGCTGTCTTTGTGTCGGTGCTACCATTTTTTATCCCTCCGCTTGAGTGGCCTCCACCATCTCAGCGTGAGCGAGGGAAGTCGCTATCCGTATAAGTTCCTGCCACCTTTTGTAGAGCCAATTCGCTGATAAGTTGAATTTGAACTTGTCTTACACTCGTTGTTGCCGCATTACAAGTAACGGTTACTTGAAGTGGGTATTGATACAAGACAAGAATCGGTGATGGGAAAGTAAGCATTTTTGATTCACTCAAAAATGTAGGCATGATGTTGAAAGCATTAGAAGGGATGTTGTTAGGCCCAACAGTGAGTTGAACATTGAAATCCACATCGGCTGCACCCGCAGCCAAACTTCCACCTGCACCATCGGTGATGTTCACCAAAAGAGCGTAAATTCTAACTTCTTCATTGTTTGCTTGTGAGGTTTGAATGTTTGTTACTACATTTGTTCCTGCTGTGGTCGGGTTAGCGAAATCCGCTGTTACATTGTAAATCTCAGGTTGTGGGTCTTGGTTTGCCATTTTTAATCACTTCCGTTCTTATGTATCAACACTACTATTTAGCCTTGTGCTACGACTAATCTCATGTGGGAGGACGACTATAAGAAGGTTGGGTTTCAATTCGAGATGGTTTTTTCTTTCGTTTTTTTTGCTTTTCGACGGACGAACCACTTCCATATCAATCCTATCACGATTGCATCTAAAAGAAAACCGAATATCGCCCACTGTTCTAAAAAGTTCATGGCGGGTGCAGGTGAGACATATAAAAATTCACCTTTCACAGTGAAATAAGTGAGTTGTAAAAATCCTGCTAAGATAACGAAACCTGATGCTAACCACGCTAAGAAAAACACAGTCCGAATAAAGCCCACAGTAATACGGTGCAGGACAACTATAAGGGATTTACGCTATAATTACAACGATTCCAAGGATAATTCTACACTTTCATCATCTTTAAACATATCAGCACCCATAGGGGCGACACCTGATTCCATCGTATCAACATCAATTTTAGCCCTCACAAGACTCCACACTTTAGGGGCTAAGTCGGCCACTTCAGAATCTAAATCTCTACCTTCGGCTTCGGCTTCGGCTTCAAAATGCCTGTGAAAACTTGAGAGTAAAGTCATAGTTTTGTAAAATTCAGGTGTAAAAGCAGCCTTAGTATTTTTACCAATATCATTCGCTGTATTCTGCGCCATGATTGCCAACACCACGGCTCCAAGATTAGTAGCAGTAATAAATCCAAGTAATTGCCAAGTCCACCACTCCGTAGGGGCGACGATTAAAGAAAAGGTTTGCACCACTAATTCAATCCCTAAAACCAATAGTATCATAAATTTTGCTGAAATTATCTGAGGGTCTGACAACCGTTCCCAATCTACATCTTCTTTCATTATATCTCACCCATAGCGTTCTTACTTACTTCTAAAAGAATTCGACCCTCAACCTTCACCTTTCGGACATACCGAAAACCACATTCTGCCATTGTCTTTCTAACATTCTTCAACCAAGCACGACCTTTATCACAATAGAATCGGTCTTCCCTGAAGATTCCTTGATTAAATTCCAATACAAATTGCTCGAAACTAAGCAACCTTAATCCTGCAAGCCGTTCCCAAACAAATTCCGTAACCGTTAAGTCTTCTATGTTTTCTAAAGTGCTTATATCAAGTTCACCTGAAACAATCTTCCTTTCAATTTCCAACCGTTCCTTTATGGTTTCGTAATCTCTTTCAAATTGGTTGCTCCAAAATTCAGGGTCAGCCTTGTATTCATCTTCACCAAGAACTAATTTAGCGTATTCTGTGAATTGCCAAAAGTCTACTAAAATCCTTTCCGCAACAATATCTTTTTTCATACTCACCTCGTCAAGGGGCGTATTATCGGAATCATTAGAGTCTTGCGACATAAGTATCAAATAGAAGTGTCAAGGCTACCTTTTAACCCTAAGCCTTGCTCAGTCAAGATTTTTAATTTGATTACGGATTTGTTTGTGCGTTCTCATAACATTGAAAAACGATAAGGAAAAACCAATAGTTATCCCAAGAAATGATAGAATTTCCACAGCGAATCTATTACGCAGCGCATCTACTTTATCTTGGTGGTGGTCTTGTATTGTGCTTTTTTCATCTGAAGCATTTTGCATAGCGTTATAATCTACCATTTAATCACCTCGCCTCATAATCATATTATAACCTACAAGCCCTACTACGGCAACTGAAGCCGTTCTGAGGGCTATCCTTTTAGTGTCAGGAATGTCAGTAGAATTCAACCCTATGGCCTCAAGTATTCCTTTAAAGGTGCGTGTGAAGATACCCTTTTCTTCGCCCCCATCCTCCGAGGAAAATGATAATCCTGAAGAAACATAATCGTTATCAATCACCACGGGTGATTTACGCAATCCAAAGGAAGGGTAATACCAAGGCACTGTTGTTGTGGCTTGCTTTTGGTGGGCTGCTGCACCTGGCATAGTAAGCAATCTTTGGAAAATTTGCGGGTCTGCACCGCCCGCAGGTAGCCAATTACCAACTAAAGATGATAAAGCACCTGAGCCTTGAATTGTATAAGGAATTCCTGCCGAGCCGTAAGGTTGGTAAGCCGTTCCGCTACTATTCAAAGCAGTAAGATAGGTTTGACCTGTTTTTTGGTTGTAACTTACAGGTTGGCCTTGCGAATTATAAGCGACTATCTGATGCCCTGATGAATCATAACAGCGTTGATTATACAACCCTCCTGCACCGTCACAAGAAATGTTATAGCCTGTGGTCACAATATCACCTACCTTTATTTTGTTGAACGACTATTTCTACATTCGGTTTTCACAGAACCACTCGTTTAACCCTAAGAATTCATAACTGATGTGTGCAATAAAGCCAAGTAAGAAAGTTCCTGCAAACGGCCACCATTTATTTTTAATCGGAATAATCATTAAGGCTGAACCGATACCTAATGTGGTTAAACCTACTACTACACTTTCTACAATAATACCTTCTCTCATGATTCCACCTCACCAATATCGGGTTCGATTTCGATAGTAATCGGTTCTTCATCTTCTTGCAGGTGTCCTTGAGCCCTACGAATATCATTTTCAGTTTTGTGTTGTCTACGAATAGATTCAATGTGTTCCTCTTCTTCGGCGTTCCAGCGGTCAAAGAATCGAGAAATAGCCATGTAAGCAGGGCCACTGAGAATTCCAAGAACTGCGATATAGGCTTCAATATCTTCTCGAACTTCAGGATTAACAAAGGCAGTAGTAATCAACTGATAAGATAATAGCATGAAAACTAAAATCAACGGGAGCGACACGAAAGCCACCATTAAATTATTAAAAGTTATTCTTATATCCCATTCAATTTTAGCCACATTATCACCTCATTCCTTTAAACCTAAACCGAAAACTTCCAATGTAAATTCAGGAACTCTCCCCCACAAACCAATTTTTCTAAGTAATTTTCGTAACATATCTTCACCCTATGCGTTTAATTCTTGGTTCAACCACTTTCTTTGAATAAACTTCATATCGTCATTAGCGTCAGCCCATGTAGCATACCAATAAAAATCATAATGCGTCGTATTATTCGATGTAAAATTTGTTAAAGTAAGCGAGTTATTATCGTATTCCCACCCTTGAACATAACTTAATGCGGTGTCCCAAACAATTGGTTGAGAAGAAGTATTATTTTCTGAACCTACTTCAAAGACTAAAAATTGAACTGAAACATTGTAGCCCTCAAGTTCATTTTCTTGATACCCGCAATCTAAATCATAAACGACGGTTGCATGGGTCGAGTTCGTTCCAATCATTATACTGTAAAGGTTGATTTCGCAAACTTCAGGTTCAGGATATTCACAAGAGCCATCATCATCGGTTGCCGCATCATTATAATTCGTTGCCTCCGAATCGGTGCAACCTTGGATTGTCTGTTCCTCTATCAAAATAGTATGAGCAATCCACTTATCGTCTAAATCTTCACCGTTGAGGTTTAAAATAACTTTTGGCGTATAAGTTCCTACATTTACATCGTTCCAAGTGTGAAAAGTATAGTCTGCACCATCGGAGTCTGTGACTACTCCATCTTCCCATGTCGTGTGTTCGTATTTTACTTCATTATCTTCATACAACTGCCAAGTGATTTCAAATTGCTCTCCATCGCAATTTGTTGAACCTTCAACAAGGGCTACATCAGCACTAATCCTAACAGCGTCCTTTTCCACATCATCTTCTAAAATATACGCTTGCTCATTGATAAAATAAGCATCACAGGACTCAACGGATTCTATGTAATAATCATTACTTGTAGGTAAGAAGTATTCATCGCCATGTTCGCAAGAACCGTCTTCACATTCAACAACATGGAACTCCACACGATAATGATAATCGCCTCCCTCCAAATCCATAAATGTATGTTCAATACTACTGTAATCTATGAAATCTATGTTGTTAATGAATACTTGTTCTGTTTCATCTCCACTTTCAAATAATGTGATGATAAAATGACCTCCAAAATGTTCAATACCACAATTATTGTAATCTTGGAAGGTAAATCGGACTTCTAAATTATTATCATCAAGATAACCATATTCGTCGTAACCCCACATAGGGTCACAACCTACACTATTGTTTTCATTATCGCCGTCCCAAATAGATTCTGAACCCCAATCAGTTAAATCTAAAACACCAAGACCTTCTGCACCTATACCCATCAAAAGAGCGAATATAGGGATTAGAGTGGTAAGAAGAGTTTTGAGTTTTTCAGCCTGTTCTTGGGCTTTATCAAGGAAATCCTTTTTTTCTTCGGCATCTTCTCCTGCGCTTTTATTCAAAACACCATCATCTAAAAGGTCTGCAATAATATCCTTTTTTTCCCGACCTGTTAGTTCTGCTAATTCGTCTGCACGACGAAGCGCACCCTCTACATCCTCGAACTCAATTTCATCGCTCGACATAATTATACCCACCTAAAAGAAACAGTAGGACTATAATAATCCTTTCTTATATCGGATTTTCGTAAGGCTGCACAAGTGCAGTATTAGGAATAATCTAATTAAAGTCTAAACCGCAAGTTTCACAAATCAATGTGCGAGGATTAACTTTGCACCTACGAACACATTTAGAGAGTGTTTTGTAAATTTTATTTAGCATATTCAATCATCCAATTCTTCAGCCGATTCAAGTTCACCCTTCTCAGCAAGTTCATCAATTGTTGTAACATCAAGAGACATCTTTTCTCGCTTTCTTGCTTCTTGTGCATCTCCAACTTCGTCACTCCAAGGGATTTCAAAGTCAGGTTCATTTTCTCGCATCTTATCCATTTCCTGAAGCAATTCTTCCATGTGAGCGTATTCATCAAAGAGTTCAGTTCTTACTCTCCTTTTAGCAGGTCTGTTCGCCCCATATCTTTCATTTACTCTTTGCCTTTGTGCATTTTGTTCTTCTTGTAGCGTAGCCCAATCACGGAAGAAATCAGCATCCAAGTCTAACGATTGTTTCAAAATCTTCTGTTTATACCATTCCACATTTGTTATTGTGACACGAATACCTAACTGTTGAAGTTTCTTGGCTACAAGCGCATCTACACCATCGTAGAGCAGATACTCGAAATAAACTTGTGCGATATTTCCTGTGGTAACAAGTTGAGAGGTTAAACTTCCACCACCTACTGCTCCTTGTGTATTTTGATTATTCACAAGAATGAAATCAGCACCTTCAAGAGTGCTGGTAGTATTGTAATTGCTCACAACATAAGAAATTTCTGTTAATTGAGGGGCTTGTGTTTTCAACGAGTTTTTCCATAAATTAACTCCACGGCTCGCAGCAAGGATGAAAGCAGTATCAGGTTGAGTGATGCCGACACCTCGCTGATAGATACGATTAGGGTTGATGGCTCCACCTGTAATAATTTTTGTCTTTCTATCATTCAAACCTACAATACCCATAGTTGTGGTTTTATGATACACGGAGAATCCCGCACTCTCTAAAGATGATTTAAGAGTTGAACTTAGATTTTTCTGTTCAGGCCATGTAATTTCAGTTTGACCTCCAAGAACAGCAACAGTGTCGTCAGCAATAATAGGAGGGGTGAACGACCATAAAAACAGGCTTGTATCGGAAGTAGAAGCGTCAGGGTTATTATTCCCACCTACGAAAATAATATCTTCACCATCAATTGTAACTCGCTCGATAAAGTTAATATCTTGAGGGGCTTCAGATACGGCTAAACCGAGCCCCGTTTGATAGAAATCTTGTAAAATCCCACGCCCCCTATCTAATATGTTGATTCTCGGAGTGAAGCCCGCCCAAGGAACAGCCCAATTAGGTGTGTAGATGCTTAGAACTCCTGTTGGGAATTCAGTATTAGAGAATGAAGTGCAGCCACCTAATAGAAATATAGGTCTATCGTCGTTGTTGTTAATTTTTACACATCGTCTGTAAAAGGCAGGTTCAGGGGTGGTGAGTGAGTTACTCGACACATACTCCGCTGCACCCGCAGCCAATACTGTGAAGGTTCCTTCTACTACGGATTCTACTACTAAACCACAAGAAACAGAAGTTGGTGTGTCGTCAGCCATACCTCCTACGGCTAAAAGAGCATCACTTGTCGCATCCCAATAAACATCGTTCAAAGACATAGGTTGGTATGAGTTAGCAACACCCCCATCAGTAGTAACCCAACTTGAAGGTTCGTTAATTGTATTTTTTTCATCTGATAAAACTGTGAAATTACCTACCTTATTGACGGCGGCGATAATAGGCATCGTGCAACTATTAGGCAAGGTAAGACCTGCATTAGATTTCATATAAACTTGCCCCACAATAATGAAGCCGTTATCAGCGGAAGGGAAGTTAGTTGAACCTCCTACACTCGCTATGGCCGTTATCCCTGCCATTTCATTAAAATTAGAAGATGGTGATATTGTTGTGGGGTCTTGGCAACTCGTATTGAAACCTATTTCCGTAGCAGTATCAGAATTAACCCAATCAGGTTGTTGAGATTCTAAAATAGTTCTTGTAGTGGTAATGTGGACTATGAAAGGAACAGGTAAGCCTGTTAAATCAACAGACCCCGACCCGTCTGAGATATAACTCCCACCTGCACAAAGAGTGGCAACATCAGGCGAACCACTAAGAATTTTAGTTTCCACAGCAAAAACACGAAAACTCCCACCGTAATCTTCGACAGTTCCGCTGGCGTTATTCTGAAGTAGTGTTTCGACAGCAGTATAAATGTTATCGCTGGATTGCGAAGAAACGAATTTTGTAATCATTGTTGTTGTCATTTAATCACCTCATCATTCAGGAGTAGTAAAACTCAACGGGTCGCCCGTGTAATCATCAGGAGTTCCGATGAAATTTCCCGCCATATAATACTGCACATCCCAAGAAGTTCCTTGCTGAAGATAAACTCTTGGGAATGAACTATACGAGCGTTGATTTTGAACTGAGATAGGGTATGGGGCTCCTGTGCCTGATAGCCCTTCACTTGTGCGCCCATCAGGTAAATTGTAAAAGTAAGTGTTTTCTACTTGAATTTGCATATAACCTCTCGGACACCATTGAGTGTCAGTAGATAAAAGACCAGGCGTAGAACCCATAGCCTCAACAGTAATGAATTGATTAACCTTAGTCGCAGCACTTGGTTCATTCGCAGTTCCGTAACCTGAACTAATGATGCTTTGATGCTTTTCAGGGAAACTTTCTAAGTCCTTTATAGTTTCCAAACCGTTGTCACCATAAGAGTATTCAATTGCTTGCCTACGAATCCCCATTATAGCACCTCACATTAAAAGTGTCAGAACGACACTAAAAACTTTCTCAATTATTGCCACCCTTTATTCGGCTGGCTAACCATGCTCCAAAAATACCAATACCTGCTATTCCTGCCACAGTTGTAGGTTTCATTTCGGTTGTCTGCTGCGGAGGTTTATCTTCCGTAGTGTGACGCTCCATAACATTTTCATCAACGAATTCAGAACCCCCTTGGATGAATCCATGATAAAAATAAGAATGATACTGCGAAGGAATTCTTGTGCGGGATAAGGCTCCCTCAAACCTATCAACGAATTCTATTCCTGATTCTTGTGCTGCAAGGAAGCCCATACGCTCACCCATAGAAAAAGCCCTTTCCTGTAATTCTTCATGTGAATCGTTTCGTAGTCGTGACCGTGGCAAGGGATTGATAGGTTCCCTTTTTTCTACTTCTTTTGGTCTTCGAGGTCGCACATGATTTAAAACCATAACTTCGCCTTCGTCGTCCTCATCATCTTCTTCTTCTTCAATTTCGTATTCAGGTTCCGAAATTTCTATCTTCGGAGACTCTACCATAGGCTCTACCGTAGACTCTACCATAGGCGTTATCACAGTTTCTACTACGGTTGGCTGTTCGACAACCTCAAGTTCTTTATCCTCGACTTCTACTCTTTGTGCCTCTTTCACCCTTTCAAAAATCGGCATAGGCTCAATATCAAACACCTCGCCTTGAGGGTCTTTCATTTCTTCCTTATTTTCAACGGCAGGTTTCGTATGGTCTTCAATAGAGACACCTTCAGGAATATCATCTTTTTTCAATAATTTAGTCCACTTTTTACCTTCAGGACACAGACCATACGCTTGATGGCGAATAGAATTTCTAACTGTCATTCTTTTAACAGCCTGTATTTCAACCGTTTCGTGGCGTGTTTTACACCCAAGGCAATAAACATTTTTTAGACTACTCATACAAATACTACTCCACGCTACCTAATAAGGGTTTCAGTAGCGGAGTTGGGAAAATGGATTCTGCCCGTGAGCCCTTGTTGTGAAAGAGGGGCTGCTTTGAGTCAAACTTGAGCCCATAGTCATGTGAAAAGCATCGAGCATACCGCCACCAACATCTAAAATTTGTTTGCGAGCAGATTCAGCAGCCTCTTCTTCCTTTTCTTCAATATCGTATTCCATTTTTGTTAGAACTTGCTCCATCATGTTCCTTTCTTGAGCAAAAGTTTCCACCATCATTTTCAAATCACCTTGCCGAGTAATTCGACCTATTCCGAAAAATCCTAATCCTACTGCCATATACCTTAGAATAGTCTTGGCACGATTATCAAGTAATGCTTCTTTAGTAAAAATTCCTGCGGCTCCTGCGGTAGCACCTAAACAAATTGCACCTAATGTTAAATTATCATCTCTTAGACTACTTATCATAGGGAATGACATTTCTCTTTTAGGGACAGAAACCTCTTCTCCTGCATTACTTTCAGATTGAAAATCTTCAGCACTCCATAAGCCCATTTCTGCGCCCCTTTCCATGAATCTCTTACGCATTTTTTACACCTCGAATCAGTGAGCCCCAATTACGGAACCTGAGTAATTCGCACCGAAACTTGCTGTTGTGTATTTCAATGCTCCATCTGTGAAGGCTCCATTAAACATTTGAGTGTCTGTGGCAGGGTCATGCACCACACCTAATGGTATTGGCAACGGAGTAATCTGAGATTGTGGGCTTCCAGCCACGCTTTGACCTACTGCTCGACCTCTATCAAACATAGGTGGGACACTACCATCACTCATTACCCTTGTTTGGCCGACAGTTCTACCGAATTGGCCTCCGTTAGCAATAGGTTGTGGGCGATAAACAATCTCCGAGGCTTGAGTTTCCTTTTTCAAAACGGAACCTGCCATTTTCATACCGAAGTCTTTAATTTGGTTGCGAAAAATGGCTGCTACAACGAATGCACTCACCAAATATACCGCATTTGATTTTAAGAAATCGCCTATGCTTGCCATGCTAACACCAACCCTATTATCCCGAAGGACTATAAGAAGGCTCGCCTTTACCAACTCGGTCAAGCCATCAAAGCAAGACCTACTAATGCCGAAGTTCCAAGAACTTTTGCTCCGACAAGTCTTTGATTTGTATGGAGTAAGCCCACAGTGTATAATCCAATGATGGCGGCATCAATGGCGAGAATAGTAACGATAGAGTTTGGAATTCCTAATGTTGAACCTTGCATTTCAACCCCTCACATTATGTTTATCCCTGTCATAATTGAAAATCCGATTGCTAAAATTATGCTGACTTTTTGTGCAAGACCTTTAATCTCACCTTCGATGTGAACAAGATGATTCGTTTCAATAGTTTCTACTCTATTGTCAAGGTGATTAACTTTGGAAACTAACCAATTTATTTTACCTTCTGTATCACGCTGAAGAACTTCATCTAAATCTTCCAATTTAAGCACATCCAACCTTATTTTGTCAAACGACTATATGACCGTTTCGGTTGATAAATAGAAAACCTTAAAAGTGATTTTCAAACTCTTGAGTTAAGTGGTCAAGATATTCTTCTACTTCTGCGGCGTGGTCTGAATTGTAAAGCCAAAGACCATTACTTAGTTCTTTACCGACCCCTCGTATAATAGGCAAACGCATATCTGCTACTACTGCCTCTTTTTCATTTTCGCCGCTTAAAGGGTTGTAAGTATCAACCGTTACAGGTTCTTTTTTAAGTTCGGCAGCAAACTTATTACCTCTCCGAGTATCAGTGTAAGTGTGAAGCCTAATCTCTATCGGAGATTCAAGAGCAGAAATTAAGAAATCAGTTTTAAAGTGCATATCTAATTCTGCTGAAGTTTTAATGTTGGCTTTATTTTGTAATTTATCTTTCAATACGAGATAAAAATGGGCTTCCCTCACAAAGGAAGGGTGGGCTCGACGAGCCCTCGCCTTTACATGGTCTTCAAGTTCTTGCTTAACATTGGTGCAACCATCCCATACTGCTTGGGAAAAAATCTCAGGACTCGGTGGAACGCCTTCTGCACGAAAGAGGTGGTCAAAAGTTTGTCGCATTGAAGGTAAGCCTCGAATTCTTTCTGCTCGATATTTTCGAGGAAATTTCAAAGTCCATTTTTCTGCTTCTGCTTCAAATTCTTTTACTGTATCGCACACAATTAACATCGCCTACATAAACAAGTTTTCACTTTCAGACTCACTTTCACGATACAGATTTACCATGCTTCGTGTTTTGTGAACAATAGAAAATGCTTGTTCCATGTAATCATTATTCAGGACAGGTGACTTATTACTCTTTTGTTTCCGAACTGCCAAGGAAAATGCTACGGTTATGAGTTCTCTCAACCAAGCACCCGTGAATTCTTCTGTTTTCTTAGCCCATGTCTTCCAATTCAAATCCTTAACTTTGAAGGAGGTAGAGTATTTTCTTAGAATGAGTTCTCGCTCCTTTTTATTAGGTAACGGGAAATTTATTCGAGAATCAAATCTACCTGGCCTATCACGCAAAGCAATATCTAAGGCTTGAGGGTAATTAGTCGAAGCAATAGTGATAACACTTTCATTAGATTCTGCACTATTGAGTGAGGATAAAAGTTGCGAAACATAAACGCTACGGTCATGGTGGTCTTCAGCCCTCCCAAGAGTATCAATATCTTCAATAATTACTAATGTAGGGCTTAACTTTCTTGCTAATTTGTAAGTTTCGTTAATGGCTTCAGGGTAAGTCAATGTTTCAGCAGGTGCGTAAATTCGAGTATGGTTGTTGAAAACATTTAATAGAACTTCCATTGTAAGGGTTTTTCCTGTGCCTGGCAAACCTGAAAGTAGAACACCTCTTGAAGTAGAAAGTCCATGTTCAGCGTAAAGTTTAATGTTGTCAAGGAAAGTAACGATGTTTAAATCTATACTATCTCGAATATCTTCATTAAGAATAACATCGTCCCAATCAGCATAATCAGGTTCTATCCACTCCCATTGAGGGTTGAAACAAGCACCTTTAAGTGGGCCTTTTTCACAGAAAAAGTCTTCAATATCATCTACCAACCTTTTAACTTCTTCGTGTGGTTGCGAGGTGAATATCATTAAATCCGTATCAGCATCCTCCCAAGTATGGAAACTCAATACCCACAAACTATCATCTCTTTTCCTCTTACAGAAAAAATTAGCCCTTTTAGGGATTCTCACACGGTCTTCTGAATTAGCATTTTTTTTCAAGGCAAGACTATCATAAAGTGCAGGTATCACCTTTGATTCAGTTCCATAATTGCCTTCTCTTAACCAACATTCATCTACAATATCGAATTGGTCTTGAATAACTTCAAACGCACAGTATCGCCTAATAGGTGATTCATGTTCAATAAATGTAGTAACACTTTGCTTGTAGTCGGAACATTCAAGGTATTCTTCAACTAAATAATCTACACTCACCATAGTTTCCTTTTTGGTGTCACGCACAAGATTTAAAATTTTAACTATTTGACTTTCATGAATATCGCTACCCATGAGATTTAAAACAACTTCATCTTCAGTGGCAACCATACTCTTCACAACCATACTAATCACAACCCCCCTATAAACGATAACATTGGGGGATGATAACAAATACTAAAGGATAAATACCATCTGCCCCACATTTAGGTATGGCAGGTTTCGATGTAGTAATTCCTGTTTTTAAAACGGAGCCTGAACATTTGCGTGAAGCCATAGATTCAGTGCTGAATCAAACTTATCAAGATTTTGAAATTTACATTTCCGATGGAACACCTGAAGACCATGATTGGCATTCAAGTAAAACATTAGCAGACTACGACGATGAAAGGATTCATATTTTACAACAAGAAGGTAAAGGAATTTCCGATGCAAGAAATCAAGCATTCCGAGCAGGTTACAATTCCTATGTCGCACTTTTAGATTCCGATGATGGGTGGTATAATTTAAAACTTGAAGATTATCTACATGAATTCACAGAAAATACTGATTTGAAATTCTTATGGGGTGCGGCTGATGTTAATGTGGAAATCGTTTCACCTAAAGGTGAAAAATTCAGCACAACAGCATTAGGAGGTTATCACGAAGGTTGGGCTAAGACTTCGCCTACACATCGTTGGTTCCGTGTTTATTGGAACCCTTTAATGACTTCCACACACATATACTCAAGAAAGGCTTTGGAAATAGTCGGAGGTTGGGATTCTCCTTACAACGGGGAAGACACCGAATTAAATATCAAAATAATGAAATTGTGGCCTAATGATGTGAAACAATTAGAAGGTATTTACGGTTTTTATCGCTCTCACCCTAATCAAACCACTAAAGATGGTGCAACCGAACAGAAAGATATAGGTGATGATGAAACAATACGCTTACCTTACAAGGATATGATAGATGCACTCCGCTTATTAGATGAAATTGAAGAAGACTCTTATTGGGAATGGTTTGATGCTATTATGCAAAAAGAAAGAGGGCGAGCCACAGGTGAATCATTAGAGTGGTCGATACGAACTAATGAAAGATTTTTCAGGTGATAATATGGTTAAAAGAGCGTTAATAACAGGGGTCAATGGTATGGATGGTAGTCATTTAGCAGATTTTCTGCTTGAAAAAGGCTACATCGTGTATGGTTTAGAGCGTAGAACCTCGAAACCGAACAGAACCAACACCGCACACCTTGAAAATCACGACAATTTTCATTTCCTAACAGGCGATTTAAGCGACCAATCTTCCCTTTATCGTGCTTTAAAAGTCTCAAAACCTGATGAAGTCTATAACCTCGCAGCGCAATCATTCGTGGGTTCTTCATGGCAAATCCCTATGCAAACGAGTGATGTTAATGCTCTTGGAGTTTTAAGATTATTAGAAGCCGTAAGAGAATATCAAAAAGAGCAGGATGCCCCGCCTCTTCGATTCTATCAAGCATCTACTTCCGAGATGTTTGGTAAAATGGTAGAAAATCCTGCATCGGAATCAACCCCATTCTACCCACGCTCACCGTATGGTGTGGCTAAACTTTACGGTTATTGGATGGTTAAAAATTATCGTGAATCTTATGATATGTTTGCTTGTTCAGGAATTCTATTCAATCATGAATCTGAAAGAAGAGGTATTGAATTCGTAACTCGTAAAATAACTGATGGTGTGGTTCGCATTCATTTAGGGCTGCAAGACTGTATCGCACTTGGTAATCTTGAGTCGAAAAGAGATTGGGGTTACGCTCCTGATTATGTGGAAGGGATGTGGTTAATGCTACAACAAGATGAACCCGATGATTATGTTCTCGCCACAGGTGAAACTTTTAGCATTCGTGACTTCCTTGAATTAGCGTTTCGTGAAGTTGGAATTACCGATTGGGAGCCGTATGTCGTAGAAGACCCAAGATTTATGCGTCCTGCCGAAGTAGATGTTTTACGAGGTGACGCTTCAAAGGCTAACACCGTTTTAGGGTGGGAGCCTAAAACCGATTTACAAGAAATGGTTAAACTAATGGTGGCTGCTGATTTAGAAAGATTGGGTGGGGTATAATGTCGGAATTCAAAAAAAGAGTAGTAGAAAGATATGTAGAATTGAATAATGGAAACGGCGGAGCCTACTTCATGTTTTGTAGTGATTCAGATAGGTGTCAAAACTTAATCCCTCAAGATGAAGTGAAAACCGTTGTAGAATTAGGCAGTAGAGATGGTTTGGATGCTATTTGGTTACACAAATACTTCAACGCCGAAGTGGTTTGTTGGGAGTGTCACCCTGAACTTGTTGATGTTGTAAAAGACCACATACAGTTTTTTCCTGAAGTAGAATTGGTAGATAAAGCGGTTTGGTCGGAACAAACTACTTTGGAATTCAATATCGTTGTTAATGGTAATGTAGGAGCCTCAAGCGTCTTCAAAGCAAAAAACGATGAGAATAGACCACAACTTGAGCAAAAAACTGTATCAGTAGAAACTGAAACATTGGAATCATGGTGGCAAACTCATCGTAAAGGAAAAACTATTGATTTACTATGTTTAGATTTACAAGGTGCAGAAATAGAAGCCTTGAAAGGAGCCACATCACTTTTACCTGATGTGAAATACATCATTACAGAAGGTTGTCGAAACCCTGAATATGAAGATGCACCCACTTTAGAAGATATTAGAGGTTTGTTAGCCGAATACGGTTTCCAAGAAATAGGCAACAACGAAGGAAGTCCTTACGCCGATGAACATCAAGCAGATTACTTGTTTTCCAAGGTGATTTCGTGAAGAAATGGATTCTGTTTGGAAAGGAAGTGCATGACGATTTGCACGATGAGATTTATGTTCAATTTGTAGCCAATGTGTTTTCGGCTCTTGTCACAGCAGCCATGATTGGGGCTTACCATTTACTTTTCCATGCGTGATTACTATGAAAGTAGCAGTATTATCATTAGGTTGGCCTCCTTTATGGGGGGGTGGAGAGGTTTATCCACATAGATTAGTAGAAGCCTTGTGTTCCGTGGGAGTTGATGCTTGCGGAATAACAGTCACACCTGAACTCGAAGGTATGGATAATGGTTCTGCCCCCGTAATCAGAATCCCTACTCCTGAAATCCTCCATCATGTGGAATCAAATCACTACACCGAGGAAGGCGATAACGATTACAAACTAATACCCATGATGTTTGACTTACCTAACAAAGATAACTTAATCGGAGCGTGGTTGCGAGATATAGAGCAACAAGTAGATTACAAAAGTTTTGATTTGCTAATTCACTTGAATCAAACTTTACAGTTGCGTGAGGGTGAACCTCATACTGAAAAAATAAGAGAAATGTTTCCTAAGCGTATTACTTTGTCTTACGATATTGATAAAGATATTCTGTTAGATTTAGAAAATGAAGTTGCAGTTACTCGCAGAAACTACGATGAGGTGTTAGGGTTCTTCAATTCCGTGTTGAATGAAACCAATGAAGAGGGTCTAACCCTTGCGGAAGAATTAAGAAAAAATCACCCATACCTAAACACTCACAGCGAACAGGGAGAAAAGGCTCGACTATACATCACAGATTTCAATAAAAAGGTAGTGAACAATCTTTTACACAAAGAAAAGGGATTTGTTTTCCACCCACCTTTGGATGATAGTTGGTGGTTATCAGAAAAGAAACAGCACAATGATGTTTTCACCGTAGGTGCTATCAACCCTATCGGGATTAAAGGTGGCGACATGATAGTAGATGCTGTCGTCAATAATCCTGAGTATCACTTTAGAGTGTTAGCAGGAGGGTGGGGCAACGGTAAAAGGGCATTCACCGATAGGTTGGCTCATAAATCTCATTTTTACGGAATAGACCTACCCACAAACTATGAATTGATTGATTATGTGGACGACATCAAAGGTTTCTACGATAGTCTTGATGTGTTTATGTTTCCTTCTCAATCCGAAGGCTACGGGCAAGTAGCCGCAGAAGCGATGTCCCGATTAGTCCCTGTGGTAACGAAAGATTACCCTTCTATTCGTGAAGCGTCACACAATCACGCTTACTATGTTGATGTAAAAGACTATGCTGTGTTTGGAAAGTGGTCAGAAGCACTTCAAGAAGTAGAAGAAGACTACGACTATTGGCTTGAAAGAACAGAAAACGGTGCGAAACTACTGAAGGAACGCCAAAACCAAGAAATTCTTGACCTTAAAATGTTCCTTGAGCAGATTGCTGCTGAAGTTTCGACAGCCTAACGGCTATCTGCTCTTAATAGTTACACCCTTTCGGGTGTTCACATACAGCAAGCACCGATACCACAGACACCGCAAACGGTGGCTGCAAGACCGACAAGTTGCTGTGCGCCCATTTCTCTACCCATGAACTCAAAAGAGAACTTAGGTAGAATACCCAAGACCTTTTGAGGTGGGGTTGCCATTAAGTGCAAACCTGCAACCGTGGAAACAGCAGCGCAAACTGCGAATCCACCACGGTTTTCAGTCCAAGAACATAGTGCGTTTAGCATCTAATCACCTGTGTAGAGTCAATTGCGACTTGCTTCAAGCACTTGGGGCAGGAGCAGGTGCGCTTTGAGCCGAAATCAGGCTTCTCTTATACCAATCGACATTCGCTGGTGAAACTGAAATTCCTAATTCTAACAACTTGTTTGCGATGAGAGCGTCAGGCCCGTCATACAAAGTGTATTTGCAGAAAACTTGAGGGATAACAGTGGTGTTTGCACCACGGCTGACATACAGAACATCCCAAACTTGGCCTGGCAACACATAGATGTCAGGGTAAAGGTTAAAGGAAGGCTGGAATGCAACGCTTCGTGGGTAAGGTGCTGCTGCGCCAGGGACACCATCGTTAGGGATGTTGTCAGGTTTCAAGAAATACTCAGTCGTGTTGATTCTGACTTGGGTGTAACCTTGAACTCCTGTTGCTGCTAACTTGTAAGCACCTGGGTTGGAACCTGTGGAAGCAACTTGTTCGATAACCACGAATTGGGTTGCTGTTGTCTCGGCTGGTTTTGTAATTGAGGAACCGAATGCTGCACCACCTGTAAAGATACTGTTCTGCGAATCGGTTGCTGATGTTGCGCTCGTTGCTGTAAATTCATATACTTGACTTCTCATTGCCATACTTTTCATCTCCATTATTTTTTTGTTCTCCAAAACTCGATGGCTGCTTAAGCCATGCCTCCGCCCATTTGTTGTTCAATCAGTGTTCTCTTATACCAATCAACATTTGCAGGATTCACGGTGATACCGAGTTCCAGGAGTTTGTTTGCGATGAGAGCGTCAGGCCCGTCATACAAAGTGTATTTGCAGAAAACTGCAACACAGTCAGCAGTTGTGGAACGGGTTAGGTCGCCACCTTGCTGAGTGTAAAGAATGTCCCAAACCTGACCTGGTAGAACATAAACATCAGGGTAAAGGTCGAAAGACTTCAAAAGATTGTTGGTTCCGTCGCTGATACCTCTTGGGTATGGGCTTGCGGTTCCTGTAACACCTGCCATTGAAGTGACATCGGGGTTTTGGAAGTATTCTGTGGTGTTGATTCTTACCTGAACAGCACCGCCATTCAAGGAACCTGCATCAGGTGTGCAAGCAATATCTTCAATAACAACGAATTGTGTTGCTGTTGTTTCGGCTGGCTTAGTTGTGTTGTAACCTGTGCCACCTGTAAAGATACTGATTTGCGAGTTGTCTGTTAGTGCGACAACCGAATCGGTGCTTCTTCGTTGTAGTGTGCTTCCCAATCCCGCTGGTGCGAGGTTTGTCCATTCATATATTTGACTTCTCATTGCCATATTCTTCATCTCCATTTGTTTTTTTGCGCCATAGTAGTGGCTCTAATGTAATTCAACTTTTTAGACTATATGAAGGCTCGCTTTTTCATCTTACCGAGTGCCAAGATACTTCAAGCCGCCGTATAGCGAATACGCCACATAAGGAACAATAATCATGGCTGCAATCAAAGTGAAGGATTGAGTTAAACTCAAAGAATCTTCAGAATCATCTGTCGAAGGCAACGAGCCCACCTATTGACCTACAACCGAGCCGTAACCGTCTGCGGAGTGCATATTGTTACCCATTGTGTCGGCTCCGAAGTTTTGAATAACTCCGTGACCGCTTGGCGAAGCACTACCTTGCATCAAAGATGGAAGAACCCAAGTATTGAATGCAGGGTCGGAAACACCTGTCGATGTAATAGTGGAAGCATTAGCCACCATTGGAGTTTGAGATACTGTTGGAACGGTTTCAGCCATCCAAACAGGTGGTGCGTGACCAATATCAGAACGGTGACTATCCAAAGGAGCGAATTGCCCTAAGTCACGATAATCTACACGGTCATATTCATGACGGTAAGTAGTTCTATCCATGTTGAGGTCGTTCACAGTAGGGTCTTCAGCCAAAGGTGTAAAAGATTCAGTGGCAGTTTGTTGCCCTACGATTCTACCATCGCCTGAAGGCTCATTAGCGATTTCTGCTCCGAATTCCAATTTAGGTAGTCCACCCTTTAACAAATCGCTAACTAATTGTGAGAAAGCCATTAAACCAAGAGTTGCAGTAAAGGCTTGAGCCCCACTTCTTGCTCCACCTGAGAATCCTGCTGCGCCTGTGGCAGCGTAACCTACAAGAGAAGATGCGAAAACACCAAGAGCAGTTAAACGAACTAATCGAGTTCTTTTACCGAATAATCCCATGTATGATGTAATAATTGCACCTGAAGATAAAACGGCTGCTACACCTAATAGAGTTGGAACGGTTGCCAAATCACGGGCTCCTGTTTCCACAGTTGAAGTTACATCTGATACCGCATTGCCAATCACCATGTCAATCAATCTTATTCTTCTGACCGACTATAAGAAGGCTTGGTTTAATTCCACTTACCCTTCTTCTGCATAAATTCAAGAGGTGAAACCACAGTAATCTCGACAGGGCAACTATGAGGGCAACGATAAATACCTATTACCTTGCCTTTTTCTTCATACTCCTTTACGGTTTCTACACCCCACCCACAAGAAGGACAGCGCATAAAATCACTCCTGCATCCTAAATTTTTGAAGATACTCGTAAATAGAAATACTCCATTTCTTCATATCTGCTCTCTCTTGTTCCAATTGTGCCAATCGCAAACGCAATCGCTTACGAACAGTGTAGGAGCAAAAAGCATCTAAAACAACTGCGAAAAGAATTCCGAAAACTAATATGTGTAAAGTGAAAACAGTAAAACTGCCATCAGAAAACAAGGCAACCATACTTATTCCTCCCCTTCATTAAGAGTTTCTTCGTCTGCGTTTGAACGAAGTTTGGCAAGTAGTTTATTCGTTAAATCGAACTGCATATTAAATATGTTATTGAAGTGCCAATAAAGATAACCGTCTAATCCGATAACTACTAAAATAATCCAAAAGAACTCCCAATCCATGTTAATCAATCCTTAAGTATGGCAGAAAGCATTTAATTGTTCGCATTATCCCATTCAGCCACCGCAGCAGAATTGTCACTTTCTGTGCTGTGGCGTGGGTCAAACCCAAATTCAGTAATAAATTCTTCTAAAGTAAGAACTCTTGCAGAACTTGAACCATCCGTTGTCGGAGTTTTGGAAAAAATGCGAGATTCCATATCGTGAAAACAATCATGGAATTCGTTTAACTCTCGACGCATGAAAAAAATCCTTCCTGCTATACCAAATAACATAAATGATACGAAAACCTTCCAAATCAATTCGACATCCATCTGATTCAACCTCTTTCGTGGTGACATTTAACACATATCATAGGTGAGTAAGGGTCGTAAGGGGATTTATCATACTCATGCTCTCCTATCATTAAACACAATTCCGTAGCCCGCTTTTGATATTTCCGAAGCATCCACCGATAATAAGTAACTGCCGAGAACATTTCTTCTAAGGTTTCACTTATTTTCCCTTTAACACCCATCAATTCCTGCATATCATCAATTTCCTCGCAAGGGGGAATATCAAGTTTCCATTCCGTAGTTTTTGGAGGTCGGCGTTTAGGATTAGGGAGGAACCATTTAGTCATACCCCTATCGAGGGGCTGATGGTATATCAATCATTCGCTAAAAGGAGTATCATAATCCTCTCGGATTATCGTATTCAAGAAGTTTATCGGTTCGAGAGTTCCGAGACTTGATGTGTTTTCGTGAATCGTTCAAGCCTTAGATATTCTTACACCGATATATTTCGTTCTCAAAATTACATTCGCCGCCTTCTCTCGCATTTCTACCATGCTACCTTCAAAATAGTTAAACTTATTCCAAGTTCCAAAATCATCTAACCCTTCAATTAAATACTTCATAATTATACCTCACAGTCTAAACACTTAAACTTGTGGTTCTTTTTGAGTATTCAGTTTTTCATCGTAAGCCGTGTAACAACTTTCCGAGCAAAATAAAGTTAAAAATGGTTTGTTATTGAATAATTTTAGACATTCAGGACATTTCATATAATCACCTTATGCGTTTCGCACTAACTATATGTGGGACACTTGATATATGAGTCTAAGTCAAATAATTCCGAATACTTTAAGGAAAACACAAACACCTGTCAAGGCTCCGAGAGCAGACCCTATGGTTCTTAGGAGTTCCATTTTGTGATTGTGTTGGTCGAGCCACACTTCTATACGGCCTCTATTACGGGTTCTAAAAATATGTTCAAGGTCTGCATCAGTTAAGTGTGCCGACCATTCATCTAACCATTCATGAATTTCTCTACTACGAGGCATACCATTATTCGGGACACTTACTGTATAAGTTAAAGGTCAGGTAGATGCTCTACGGAAGTCTGCCAATCGTATGATGTCCCATAGAAATCAGAATTAACTAAGCCTGAAGGGTCTATACCTGTGAAAAAGTCAGCAGAACTATTTACTTCTTGAATACTTTTACCGAGTGGGCTTCGAGTTTGTCTTACTTGTTCATAAGTATTTTCGTGGCTCACGACAGCATTACTGAAATAGTATTTGGTATCGGTTGCGAGAGATGAATCATCAATCCATGTCATGAACTTGTTGTTAGCGTGTCGGCCTGAAAAGGAAATCACAGGAACAGATTCCGAGCGTTCAAATAGCCCAAAGAAAACAGACTTAGTTACAGTCTTTGTTAATCGGTATGAATCGCCATCGTAATTTAAAGTATAAGCCCCGAAATTCCATTTTTGTAACGGCAAGGGTCGCACCTCATCGTAATGAAACTTAGGCTTAGGGTTCGGACTTTGAACTTGTTGAAGTAAAACTTGTTGTTCAGGTGTAGGGTTTAGATGTGGAGTGGAGTATATTTCAAACCGCTGCCCTAACCCGTGTTCGATTTGACGATTTGCTCGCTCAAGTTCACTTGGTTTCATGCTGGCGACAATAGCGTTGTCTAAATCCATAGTAAAGCCTCGCTTGTAATAATCAGAAGGACTATAAGAAGGCTCGCTCTTTTAGAAAAGACATTTGACCGAATGATTTATAGGTAGTGACCTCATCGGAGTTATCGGGGCGAACCGTATGGCAACAATTGTAAGTAGCAATTTCACCGTGAGATTTCTATTTATGGTTAATGAAGGAACCGAAACGGTTAAATACTGAGAGCCCCTAATTGAATACTGAAGGTGTGTAAAATGAGCGAACAAAAAGATGAAACAGACATATATGACGATAAGATGTGGGCGGAAGCAAGAAATACGCCACTCCCACTTACAGATGAAGAAAAATTCGATGAAGATGGTTATCCTACTAAAGCAAAGGAAGGGTATAGTTGTGATGAATGTGGAACTACCGACCAAAACGGTTTTGAATTAGATGAAGATAAAGGAGAAGTAGTTTGTTTAAGTTGTGGTTATCTTGTAGAAGAAAACTTAATTGACCTTTCGGCTCCTACTCGTCGTTTCAGTTCCGAAGACCCTTCGGTAGATAACGCTCATTACGGTGCGCCTATTTCCGACCTTTACGCAGATAGAGGTCTGCCTACTACTTTTAATCCAATGGAGGCTAAACCTGCTGACCGTAGAAAAAGTTTCGTATTGAAGCGTATCAATCAACAAACTGTTACCAATAAAGAGCGCAATCTCGCTGTGGCTCTCCGTGATATTGAACGGGTGGTAAGCCGAGGTAGTTTGCCTAAATCAGTCCATGAAGAAGCCGTCCGAGTTTATCGTGATGCCGTTGATAAACAACTTATTCGTGGGCGTTCTATTGAAGGTATGGTTGCAGCCTCACTTTATACGGCTTGCCGTATGGTGCAAGTTCCACGCTCTTTAGATGAAATTGCAGACTTAACTCGAACAGGGCGTAAAGAAATCGCTCGCAACTATAACACTCTAAAAAAGCATATCCTACGATTAAAGAGAATGCGCCCACCATCTCCTGAACAATATCTTGACCGATATATTGGAGCCCTTAGTTTGAGCATTAAAGTTCGCAATCGTGCTGCGGAATTGATGAAAGAATGTTTCCAAGGTGGTATGAATCAAGGTCGAAATCCTATTGGGATTGTAGCCGCTTGTATCTACATCGCTTGTGTAGAATGTAGTGAGCGAAGAACTCAAAGACAAATCGCCCGTGAATTGGAAATTACTGAAGTTACTATTCGCAATCGCTACAAAGAGGCAATGGCTATTCTTGAAAAGAAATAGGTGCAGTTTAACTTGTCACGGTTTTGAACAATCGAACTGCAAAGGTAATCCCTACGATACCCATTAACCCGACCATGACTATTCCAAGAGTGCTGAGAATGCTGGAACCTCCACCATCATCATTATCATCATTATCACCACCATTGATATTACTATCGCTATCGAAAAGTGAAGCAGGGTTCAAAAGAGCCGCCCCTAAGTCTAAATACGACATACCTGTGATTGCGTGAGCGATATTCATGAAATAGTAAATTCCGATGGCGGTAGGGGCAACCGCTAAACCTGCTTTTCCAACTCCGAGAACTCCTTTTAACCAAGTTTTAGTAGCGGCATCATCAGCAGTATCAACACCCGCCTTAGCCGCAGCATTAGTAATGATGATTTTCACATCGTCAGTAGCACCCCGCCCCCCTGCACTTCCGAAAAAGTCGGCACTTCGACCTGTGGCGACAGCAGCCTGTTGTAATCTTTCTTTAAGTGTAGTTCCGAGTGCGCCTTCACCTATTTCATTGTAGTAGGCTCTTAGAGCAACATCATCCATTGTCCCGATAAACTTTGTAAAAGCCCCTTTGTCAGCGTCGGACAGTTTAACAAGGAAACTGTCGAAAACATCGGGTGTGTCATTGGCCGCATCTCTTATCAGTTTTTGAAACGCTTTTGTTGATTGTTGGTTGAAATTACTACCTAAAATATCAGATTTAACAGTGGAATCAATGTTCGCAAATAAGGCTTTTGCGTTTGGACTGTCAGAATTGTCGATAGCGACCTTAAGACTGTCGAAAACTGTTTTTCTAAAAGTAAGAGTAGCAGCGTCACCACCGAAAGTATCAGAACCTTTTACAATAGAGGTGCTTATTCCTTCACCAAAAATTTTACGACTCATTAAATCCCCTCACTCTTCGGGGGCTTCCTCAGATTCTTCGGAAGGTTCCTCGGAATCAGGAGCCTCTTCAGTATTATCCATACGGTCAATCATCATTTTCGCACCGAAACCTGCTGCAAGGGCAAGACCCATACCTAAAACCATGTTCATCATACCTTTGCTCTCGGCTCCGAAATCTTCAGCAAGGTTTTGCCCGAAATCGTTTCCTCCGCCAACTACTCCGAATGGAACTACTTGCTCATTATACAACTCGGCTTCGTAAAAATCACTTTCTGCGAGATTCTGTCCGAAATCATTACCTCTTCCGACAACGCCGAAAGGAACAACTTGTTCAGCCTCCCAAGTTCCGCTTTCACGACCTTGTAATTCTTTAATGTAATCCGAGGCTTGAGAACGATTTGAAACCTTTGAAGGGTTTCCACCAAGTTTTCTAATCTTCCAAACTTGTCTGTCACTAATCTCATCATCGTAAGCAGCGAAATTTTCTGCTCTTGAACCGAATGGCGTGAAATCAGTATCAGGAGTGGCTTGACCTGTAACGGAGCCTGAACCAAGTGGCATCACATGAGCCTCGAAAGTTTCAACTCCTTGGAAAAAGGATTCTGCCGATTTGTCTTCGCAACCACAGGCTGCGAAAGTTTCAGCGCATTTAACACAATTTTCCGCAGAAACGCTAAAAGGGGTGAAATCAGTTTCAGGTGTTGCTTGTCCGATAATAGAACCTGTTCCTTCAGGCATAGCCATTCCGTCCATCAAATTTACATCAGTGGCTTCAATGTTTTCAGCACCGAATTCTTCGGCTCTTACATCGTCAGAACCACTTACCACGGTAGGGTTGATTCTTTCCACGGAGAACTCCGAAGCCATTTCTTCAGCATTAGCACCTAAAGGTGTGAATTGTGAGTCACCTGTAATGGCTCCTGTAATTCTACCTTCACCAACAGGGAAAAATTCCGAAGCAGCAGTATCTTCTTCACCACGAATACCACCAATCATAGAGTTAAGTTCCTTTTCAACTTCTTTTCGATTAACCTTGTTGTAGGTTTTCACATCATCAATCTTGAAAGAAATAGCATCTCCTTTTTCACCACCAAATTTTGATGTAGCCCAATCGTGCGCTCTTGTGTCAATAGAACGAGGGTCAGGGTGCATAGCATTGAAAATTGTGCCGTCAGGCATTTTCGTAGTAACGATGAATACCTTGATAGGAGAACCGTCAGGCCCATCAACAGAAGTGTTTTCAATCTTTAAAGTTTCAAAACCTGTATCATCTCTTGCACCTACTTCATAGTAAAGTGAACAAGGGTAGAATGTTTCCTTTTCTTCTTCATCCAAATCTGAAATTTCTTTCACAATAGCGTTATTGAAATTATCTGTTCGGTCATTATTCCAAGCCATATTGCTCGTAAGTAAAATTGCCTTCATATTATTCACCTAACCTACTTTACCCTTTCAACTATAAGAAGATTCACACTCTTCTAAGTGTTTGTCGAAAGCCTCCATACTTACTTTGAGTTTGAACAGTTTGGTCTGTGTAATCAAAAACCTTGTTAGATGATTGCCATTCACGGCGAGTCATTGTTTCGTTATCTTCACCGAACTGTGTGTCGGTAGGACGATATTGTGCATTTAAGGTAGGATTCTCATTCATGAATGTGTAAGGGTCATACATTTTTACGCTGTCACGGCCTACACTAAGATGTTGGGCTGCGGGCATTTCAACTGAACCTACCTTGTTAATCATATCGGAAACCACAGGATTATTAGTTCTTGGCCTAATTAAAGGAAAATGTGCAGAATCAGGATGATAACCTACTTGCTCCCAATTATCGCCCACCCAATTATCGGTGCTTTGTTCTATGAAACTGTTTTGACTACCTTCCATTTTATCACCAAGTTGCATTTGCGGGGTGGCTTCGGATGCGTATTGTGTCATAGAGGTGTGAGCGTGAGAACCTCCGTGTGCTTTGAATTCGGCTCCGTAATCCCTTTGAGGTTGTTCCGTAGGAATGCAAATACCTCTCTTAGAATCAAATCGCATATCACGGGGGCATTCTCCTGTTAAGGCTGTCCCTGTAACTCGAACTTCCTTTTCGCTGTGGAATGTTTCTGCCCCGTAAGCCTCTAAAGTAGTTGGTGAACCCATAGCGTAAGAACCTGCAACTGTGAGAGTTGGTAGGCTCACAGGCTCATTTTCGTGCATCCTGTAAGGAAGGTTAATAGTTCTTGATGGGCTGGAACCGTAAGCAGCATCATACATTAAAGTGGTGAGCGCAGGGCGAGAATACATCTCCCCTTCAAAAGGAAAATGGTCTTGGCCGTCCCACACATTATCACGATAGAGTGAGCCTTGGACTCCTGAATCAAGTGAATATGGGATGATTACTTTGGCTTCAGTTCCTTCATACATCATGCTCTCCGCATCAGACGGGTTAGGGGAATTTTCACTCGCCATGTTCTTCTTTTTATCGTTCAGCATTGAGATGGCTGCGTGACCTCCAACAACACCTACTGTGAAGAGAGCAACAAAATTTAAGGTATTAACCACATTGTTCGCCATAGCAATCATTTTAATTTAACTGAAGGACTATAAGAAGGCTCGCTTCAATTAAACACCAAAGGGTGAAAGTGAAAGTAATGAAGAGGTGGCAACTAATTTCGTAGCAGGAACTTTTATGGGTGCATTAGGGAAGGCTGATTTCAAGGCTGAAAGTTCTTCACGCATCATCCAATCAGGTTCCACAGGAGGTTTAAAAGTTTGACCGAAGTTTTCGGTTACTGTTCCTTCGGGAACCATATAAGATTCCGTGGCATAGGTTTCAGAACTGAAATTTTCAGCAGCGGAAAGCATACTTTGAGCAGTTTTGCCTCCTTTACCGAGGACAGACATTAAAGGATTAACTGCGCCATGTTGATGATATTTGCCTACTTCCTTTTGAGCGAAATCCTCATAAGTTTCAATACCCCCTAAAGTGATAACTCCATCAGGGCGGTCTTCTTTTTTCAAAGGCAATAAATTATCAAAATCAAATTTTCCCATTATCTCACTTCCTTTGTTAATCAACTTTGGAGCCACGAAAAAACCTAAGATACCGCTTAAACCGAATACTATGCTTGTAAAGGTTGTCGCTTTTAGCAATTCTACGAGACTTTCTTTTTCGTATCTCTTTTGCCAATCACTAACCGACTCATCAGGTTTTCTTTCTGCCTCCATTAAAGATTTAGCGGCTCCACTACTTGAGTTTTTGGGAGGTTCTTGTAATCCAATGACTCCGCAACCTAACCTTTTACCTGCATTTCCTGTCTTCAATGATTCAGCATCTCCACCTAAGCCTAAATCATCACGGTCTTCATGCACAATAATCATACGGCCAACAACACAAGTTTTTTTGTTGAAATCTAAACTTAAATTAGGTGCTATAAGTTTTCCGTAGGCTTTATTTTTTTCTGAAATAATGTTACCTAAATCACCTTCATGCCTCGTTTCAGAATGCAACCCTCCGTGTGTTTTATTAAACGGGTTGAAATGGTCACACGCCGAAGTGCATCCATCAGTTAAATCTCCATATTCGTGGATGTGAAATCCATGCTCACCATCTTTTAGACCTTGAATATCGTATTTTATCTCTAAGCCACGCTTGCGTTCTTGAAAATGAACTGTTCCTGATACGCCATTTGTATTCGGAGCAATTACAGCCACAGCATATTGATTACTCATGGCTTCACCGATATTACTGTTCGGTGCGACTATATGGGGGTTTGCTTCACAAGAAATGTGGTTTCTGATTGTTTTCCCGTTCCCAAGCCTTTTCAGTTTCTTCTTCTAAAAATTCCCACAAATACTCGTAATCAGCATCGCTGGACTCTTCGGCGCAATCACGACACATAATATCTGTATAAATTGCGTCACCCACCTCGAAGTGTTCTCTCATTTCACCCATCAATTCTTCATCTATTTTGTTGTTACAGTAATCGCAGTTACGCCCACCGTAAAGTCCTGTTTGTCTCCTACGGAGATATTCACCCTTGTTGTTTCGTATAAGGTGTTGTGATTCATTTCGAGGCATTTCCAATTCACTTCGGATGCGAGCCCACTCTTCTAAGGTTGCAGGGTTCCACGCCATCCACCTTTTCCAATTGTGCTTACTAAAATCAGGGCCATTATCTTCAGGGAACGAAGGGAAAGACACACGATTATTTTCCATACCGTAAGCGTTGATACTTCCTATTGAATCACCTAAAAGAGTCCATTGACCTCCTATTTCAGGTTGCCACAATATCCCGTAAGTATCGAATTTAGGATATGCCAAATAATAGTTTATTGTATCGAAAACCTGAATATAACCTCCACCGTCAATCTTAATGACCCACACCTTGTAAGCAATTTCTCCGTTTTCCTTCGCCCACCCTTCATCGACTATCTTACCCTTTCGGCGGAATCGGTCATAAACAATGCGACCTACCCATTGCTTCCTCGCATCGGGGTCGGTTACAGGCTCATAAACATCTTCCATACGCCCTGTGGAATCATCAAACTCTCTACTTTTTATCGTAATATCTCCATATTCAATAAAGGGTGTTGTTTCAGCCGATTTTTCAGATTTCAATACAGCAAGGGCTTCTTCATAAGATTTAACTCGTCCTGTGGCGACCATTTCTTCAATTTCGGCCAACACTTCGCTGATTTCTTTTCCTTGAACATTTAATTGTTGAATAACTTGTTGAGCAAACCCTTTCGGTCTGTTCCCTGCTTTGGCCTTCTGTGCTTCCACATTATCTGTAATTTCATTGATTTCTTTCAAGCGAACTTGTAATTGGTCTTCACCCCCTCGACGAATACCCATCATGTCACCTTTGATAACTTCAACAAGAAGTGGAAAAGAATCGTCGTTCCGCATAGTGGAAACTTTCATGGGTTTTTTCATTTCCCAAAACTTACCCAAGTGATGGTCAGTAGTCCATGCAATCGCTTGTAATTCTCTTTTAGAAAACTCAAAAGGGCCATTAGAATTATTATAATTTTCTAAAACCAATTGAGCCCCTTGCTTATCGTGTCCGTAAAAAGTGTGATAACCTCCTTCTTCATTCCATTCAGCGGTTTGAGGTTTCGCTATATCGTGAAACAATAACGCCCAAGCCCCTAATTCTGTGCGGTCAGGTATTTTGGTAAATTCTTTGAAGACTTCTATGTAGTGATTGTAAAGTGAACCTTCAGGATGATACTCTAATCGGTGTTGATATTGTTCCATATTACGAAATTCAGGCATAAGTATAGGTAGAATGCCTGTTTCCATCAGCATTTCATAACCATGAGGTTGAATTAAAACCTTCCCTATTTCTGTGCGAAGTCTTCGACCTGATAAAGAATTTACTAAAGGTGCGTATTCCACAATAGTATCATAAGTGACAGCCTCGATAGGAAAATCAAAACGAGTTGAATATCGTAAGGCTCTAATCATACGAAGAGGGTCTTCTGTAAATCGTTCTTTAGGATTACCTACGGCTTTAATGATTCCTTTGTTTAAGTCTTCAAGCCCACCCATGTAATCTATTATTTTACCTTCTTTCGTCATACCCATTGAATTGATAGTTATATCTCTTCTTGCAGCATCCTCTTTGAAGGATTTAGCAGGAACAGCGATAGGTCGGGCTCTATTACCATTCTCGTAACCTAAATCTGCCCTGTAAGTAGTAATTTCAAAAACTTCTCCACTTGGACTTAACACTAACGAGGTCAAGGCTCTTTTTGCTTGCTCTCCTTGCGCTCCCCGAATATACTTGTAATTCGAGATAGCATCTACCACTTCAGCGACTTCATTAGGTGTAGCATCAGTAGAAAAATCGAAATCAGCAGGTGAATATCCTAAAAGTGTGTCTCGGACTACGCCTCCTACAAGTAAGATTTCATAACCTGCTGATTCAAATGATTCCATTAACTGATAAACTTCTGAATCCGACTGTGGCGTAAAAGTTTCTGCACTTTGGTAAAGCCCGTATCGGCGTTTCCACTTTTGATAGATTTCAGGCTCGTTTATCCGAAGATAAGTTTCCTGTTTTTTCGACTTGAATGGCATCTTAAGCCCCCTTAAAAGGGACTTCCTGATTTAGTGCGAGAGTCCTTAATCAACAAGAGTTCGTTAGGCTTATATTGAGCATTAGAAGCGTCTTGAGGTGGTTGTGTCATTCTTAGAGGGGTATTGTAAGCCGTAGCCGCTGTTACAGGTGTGCTAAGAGGGATGTTATCGTAAGTAGTTTCATTACTGTGTAAATCGAAAACTGAGCGAACTGCACCTGTGCGGTTCAAAGACGGATTGTTCGCCATTTGGCCTTGATTAACTACCATCTCAGGGCGGCTGCCATTAGAGTAATGTGTGGTTCCGCCACCGAAAACACTACCTTGAGTATTATTAGGGTCGTAATTATCAGGATTATATTCTATCGTAGGTATTTGGTCACGAAGAGTTTCCATGATTTGTTGATGTTGTTGGAAAACTCTATCGCCCATACCTTCATAATCCATTTCTGTTGTTCTTAGTTGCGCCATTTCCTTTTCCTCCATTATTACTGTTCAGTTTTACTATTTGACTTTCTCCCTTTTAGAAAAGCGAAACTGCCACCAATTATAGCACCTAATCCTATCATGTGGGCTAATCCTACGGTTCCAACCGCAGTTTCCACATTGTTGAGAGCGTCCCATGACCTTTTAGCGAGGCTGCGAGTTTCTGCCCCGTAAGATTCTGATTCCATGTCTTCTTTACTTATCCCTAATGTTGAAAACACAAAATCAATGGCATCTTTGCGTTTGCTGAACGACCTGCGAACATTGTTTTCTTTCAAGTGGACTTCCCACATCGTTCTGTTCGCATCACTTCTTGCTCTCGCTTCATCTCCCCTCCAATAATGCGCTTGTAAAGCGTTGCCTTTGGTAATCGTGGCGAGAGTTGTTCCACCCATTCTATCTTTTCCGTATTTGAAACCGCCTTTCACGATAGAAAATCCGCTTCTTCTATCTCCCTTATAGTAGTAATCTGCACCGAAGGATTCAGCCCTTTTATCGGGCTTGAATCGAGAAAGGAATTCTCGTTCCGAGTCAGTATGGATTCTCCAATCGGCTTCTCCGCTGTCAAGCAAATCTCGGTAAAAATAAACATTTTGAATTGGATTACCCTTTCTATCCTTTTTACCGTTGTTATCTTCAATACCTGCAATTCTAACCTTTCGGATGCGCCCTAACATTCCTTCATCATCAACTTGTGGAGATTCTGCACCGTATCGTTGCTTAATTCTTTTTCTTTCCTTTTCCTCGTAAGCCTCTTTAGCCTGAAGATAAGGTTCGTGGTCATACGAAATATCACTTCTGCAAGATGAACACTCAACAGTATATCCCGTAGGAGATGCAGAATCTTTTACAATGCGATAATCAGTTGAACCGCATTCGTATTTTTCCATACCCTCTCCAAAATCAAATTCCTCTTCAACAGGGCAAATCCAAGAAGAGTAATCTATCTTTTCTGCTTTTAGTCGCTCAATTTTGAGAGGCTTACGAGGTTGTTTCGCCTTTTCACGGGCTCGCTCAAGGGCTTTGGCTAACTTGCCTTCAGGGTCGCCACCCCAATTTTCTGCTTTGTAACAACCCATATTGTTTCCGTCTGCATTACAGGGTTGTAGTTCTAATTCATCTACGCTAAGGCCGAATAACTTGGCAGTTTCAGCATCTTCAGGGCTGCCTTTTTTCGGCATCCAACCCGTTCCTTTACAAACGGTGCAGTTTTTATTGAAACCCATTACTCGTCACCTCTTTGAACGAGAGAACCTTTTAATTCAGTAGGTAGTCCTCGGCCAAAGAGCCCCATGTAGATAAACGCAGCGGCTCCTAAAAGAGCCGAATGTGCGACAGCAGTTCGGGTATTTTGCTTAAAGGCTTTCATAGCAAGGAAACTTACACTTCCGAGAATAACAGAATGTTGAGCATCAGACATCATATCATCCATACTCATGGATTCAGCGTTCCAAGCGTAGTCACTGTTTTCAATATAAGATAATCTACCGCCAGCAGACCTTTCAGTGTCTTGATAAAAAGGTTCAACATGAGGATAAGAAGTATCGTAACTTACAGCCATTCTTTTTCACCTCAAGGTTGTTCGTCGGCATTGTCTACTTCTTGTTCGCCCGTGTTGCCGCCTCCTGTGTAATCAGGGCAAAGTTCTGCGTATTCTGTTCGAGCAGAATCCATAGTGGAATTTCCTAAAACCGTATAGTTTCCTAAAAGAGCCGCAGAACCAATTCCTGCGCTGGTTAGCAAAGTGTTGCTGATACCATTCATTTTACGAGTAGCGAAAAAGTAAAGCAAACTGCCAACTCCAAATAAACCACCCGCCATAAGGCTGGAATTTAAGCGTCTTTGTCGAGCGTAAGTATCAGGACTACTATCGCAAACAGGGTTAGAAACAGAAGCATCATCAGTGTCAGCATTATACTGTTTCATATCATTCCCTCCTTGGCAACCGCAACCCATTTGAACACCTCAGTAAATGAAGAAGTTCTTTTGGCGGGTTTGTTCATCATGGAATACTTGTGAAGGGCCAGCGAAGGGTTGGTAATTGTATTTAACTTGAGGTTCGTCTTCAACAGCACCTTGCATAGTCTTGGCTTCCATTCTTGGGTCGTCAGCAGGGTTTCCTGAGTTTCCACCCGTCCAAGATTCCATGAAACCTTGATTTGCTGCGGATTGCATTGATTCTGCTGCTTGTTCGTCTTCACCCTTTCCATTTCGTAGCATACTTACAATTCGGTCAAAATTAAAACCAATAAGTGCAGCCACTCCAATCGCTAATCCATTCATCATCATTTTCTTACTACTCATAGGTCTGACACCTTGACTTAATGGGGCAGATAGACTATAAGAAGGCTCGCTTTCAAACTCAGCCCTGCCGTGGTCATAGGCGGTGGCTTCGCTGTAAGTTTCTCGACCTTGCACTCCTGCGGCAGAATCAATAATTTGGTCTAATGTGTAACCCTCTTTAGGGTGGTTTTCAGAAGCGTAATGTTGAAAAATACCTCGACGGGCTTGTTGGTATTCTTCAGGGGTAAGAAATACTAATTTTCCATTACTTAATTCTGCTATCTTTTTAGAGCCTAATGTGTAAATATCTACCACCTCGTAGTAATCTTTTCGAGGTTGGGCTTCAGGATAAGACGACACCGTATCACCCGTTGTTAGAATCGTTATCAGAATTGGATTTACGGGCTCTAAAAAGATAGAGTCCTAAACCTAAAATTCCAAGACCTGCAAAAGAATACTTTCGGAATTGCTGATACTCAGGGTCGGCTTGAACTATACGACGACCACGACTTACCATTTTAGACCTTGTGTTAGGATTCTTCGGACTGAATCTTGTAGTGTAAGTGTTGAAATTTTCAGCATCAAATCCTTCAGCACGGTATTCGTCACCCAATTGATACTTCTCTCGGCGTTTTTGCTCGAAGTAGTTTCTTTCAAGATTACTCAGAAAAGCCCTTTTTTTAGGGCTAAGATTCGTAGCATTTTCAGGAGTCCAAGTATCAATGTCCTTTACACTCGGCCACTTCGCTTCAATGATAGCACGATGCTTTTCAGTCATAGGCGAAGTAAATACCAAATCAAACGCTTGCCCTATTTCAAAAACCATTCCTTCGATACACGCATCTTGAGGATTGATAACACCTTCTTCAAAGGCTTTACGGTCAAGTCCTACTACTACTCCGTAATTATCTTGTGGGTCAAACATAGATAAGTCGTCGGGATTTAAAGAAGAACGAACTACTACTAAAAGAGGGGTATCTACATCTGTAAAGAAATTTTTCCATTTTCTAATAACTTGCTTATACACTTCATGGTCGTCACCCTTGTTACCTGATGCAATTAAAATCGCCACATCAGCAGGTTGCGATAGAATTTCTGTAATTGAAGAAATTAAACCTACGGAATCGCCAAGCACGATTTCAGAATCAGAATCTATAAACATCGCTGCGGCTTCTTCTGCTAATTCAGGAGTCCAATCACGCTTATCTCTTGTAACGGTAAAACCTTCCTTACTTCGTAAATCAGTAGGTGCAGATAAATCCATATCTACTAATTCCACAGGAACTCCGTATTCATTGAATTTATCTTCTAAAAGGTGCATCAAAGTAGATTTACCTGAATGTGGTGGGCCACCAATAATGATTCGCAAAGGAGCAGCACCTCTAATAGAAACGGTCTGACCTCCCAATTCTTCTCCGAAATCCTTATCTCGTCTTCTCGCAGTTCTCTTTCCGATAGAAATAGTTTTCTTAGCCATGTATAATCCCCTCACTCTAACAATTTATTCTTGGTAATCCAAATACCAGCCGCAACTAAAGCACCTAATCCCACTATTTTGGCCTTACCCTTGTTACCACTGTAAAACGAACCGATTTCCTCAAACGGTTCTTCGTAAGCGTCTATTCCTTTAGCCGCATTGAATTCTGCGTGTTGGTGTTCAGACTCGCTTTCTTCTTCATCACCCCATTCCTTTAGTGGAATGTTGCCGTGAGTGTGAACTTCATCTTCCAACCAATCCTCAAAGTTCATATCACGGCCTCCGTGAAGTTCTTCATTCATTTCGTCCTTCGACCACCTATCGAAACTTAATTGGGCTTCAAATGTTTCAGCATTTTTCCCAAACAATTTTTTGAAGAATCCTTTTGGTTTTGCTTCGGGTTCAAAGTCATAACGCTTAACCATACCACCGCATGAACAATGGTCGCCATACATCGGTCTTATGTTCCCATCGGTGTTATTCTTAATGTATTCGTCTGTAAAGTTCCAACCGCAACGACCACAGGCTATCATAAATCGGTGTTCTTCCGCACCATATCGGGCATTATCAATCTCTTTCAAATCATTAAGATGGAACATTTCATTATTGATGATAATATAACGACAGTCACCTCCAACCTCCTGCTCCATATCTTTATCCCACCAAACATAAGTTTCACCAACCGATTCGTCGTTAATAAAAATTTCAACATAATCGCCACCTTCTTCCCCTTTTAGGAAGAACTCGTTTCCACCTGTGAGGGCGTAAGAAAGAATATCATCATAGACATCCATATCAAGGAAATACTCTCCGAATTCCTCTTCCTCTAATTCGGCATTGAAATTTTCAGCATCGTAGTCTTCCCAAAATTGGCCGTCTTCGTATAAGTTGGTAGAACTAACTTCATTCATTTGGTCGTCATTAACGAAAACTTCCACACTATCAGGGTCGTCACTATCATCTAAAACTTCAATTGAACCAACGAAATCATTGTTTTGATTGTGAATTACTGCCATTGAAGGATTTACCGCTTCTATTTCAGCATACCACGAAGAACGAGTTGCCACATAATCTTGCATTTCTTTAAGTGAAACAGATTCTTTTCCTGAAGTGATGTTTTCAAAAATTGCCGCTTGCATATCGGAATCATCAGGATAAAGCAGTTCCACATAAGTTTGAACTAAAGTTTTCATTTCACCCTTGAAGTTGGTAACGGATTCTGCACCGTATCTTACTCCCATTATTCTCTCAATGTCGCCAAGCATCCAATTCAAACCTTCTTCAATAGCCTCGACTAATTCATCGCTCATATCTACGAAAATATCAGGCCCATTTCCACGACTATCATTATCTAAACGCCATCTGTTTCTTTTGTTCTGTGAAACACCATAGGATTCAACATCGCTAATCGAGATTTCAAAATTGTCGTAATCCTCGTTAGCGTGATACACTTGTAAATCAATATCATCAGGTAACTCGTTATCGCCACCATACCAACTTCCGCCAACTGAATCATAGCCTTGAATCGGTTCTGCAAACTTCATGTAGAAACTACCATCATCATACTCAACTTTGTGACCTGATGCGGTGGTTCCTTTTTGTTCTGCCCCGTAAAAGTTTTCCGAATTTTTGTGTTCTTTCCACCAACCTTTTAGAGAAGGGTATTTCTTGAGAACTGCACGGGCTACTTCGGCATCGTCTTCAGGCTTGTGCCATTGAGTGTAGGTTAAAGCCAAGCGTCCATGTTCCAAATCAGGAATAGGATATTTTCTTTCTTTAGGTAGAGCAAAGTCGCTGTCAGGTAAAGCGGCTCGTTCCTTTTTAGTTATCTTTTCAGCACCAAATTCAGCATATTCATCGCCCATAGCGAATGTAAAGTCATTATCTTTGAGTTGTTGAATAAATTCCTCATCAAGCCTGTGTAGAGGCTCTCCAAATTTGTTAAACCCAACTTGATACATTTTAAGCCCTGTCAGATTCATCTCAATTGGTGAATCTCCTTCCAATGTGCCATACTTTTCAGCACCAAAAGTTTCCGCTGTCATGTAATCAATTTCATCTTCAGGAGGTTGATTCACAGTGAGAGTTAAAATGCGAAGGTGTCCTAATACCGCTTCATCGTCACGGTAAGTAGAGTGTAGAACGCCGTATTTATCGGACTTTTTACCGCTGCTTTCGGTTTTCGTGATTTCACCTTTAAGTTTGCCTTGTTTCCAACCGTTACCTGTGGGTGCGAAACTCAAGGCTTCAAGATAACCGTCTGCGGCTTCTTGAGCATTCTTCATCGTGGAATACGCTGCAACTACGAAATGTCTTGGGTGACGACTTCTTTTAGCGTTTTTAGCAGCCATCAGTCTTTCATCAACAAGAATATAAACTTTCGACATAGTAACAACTCCAACCTAATTGGTCGGTAAGACTATAAGAAGGCTTACTTTAGTTAAAAGAAAATTCACTCAACAGAAGTGTCTTTCTTCATATCTTTAAAGGCCAACCCTGCTACAAAACCAACGGCCAACATAGCCGTAGTAACCCACATATTTCGACCCGACATCATTTCAGCACGATTTTGAGCAAAATCATTACCTGAACCCACCATACCGAAATCAGTAGTTTGGCGTTCTGAGTAATAAACATCTTCTTCAGCATTAGCACCTAAAGGTGAAAATTGTGAATCGCCTGTGATAGACCCAATGATTCTGCCTTCTCCGACAGGATAAAACTCGGAACCTGTTAGTTCAGCCGCTTTTTGTTCTCTCATACTTTTAGCAACAGCGTTACCTACTTTGCGTTCCCATGAAGAAATTTTCCCGTCTTTGTTGCGGTCTGCTTTCACAGAATCGAAATCAGGGTCGTCTTCGGCTTCAAAATGGCGAACTGCATCGTTACGGAAAGCGTTACAAGACAGATTGGAATACTGTGTTAAACTCTCATGCCCGTGAATCGGACAGAAAGGAATAGAGATTTTTCTTTTACCTCGAACATAAGCAATCATACGAGAGGCACAAGTAGGACAATGAAGTGCAGGTGTAGTTACTTTTAGGCGACCTGCGGAAGAGTCTTCTAACTTTTGAGGTTCATCTTCGTAACTAAACATTTCACCTGTGCGGTTATTAGTCAAAAGTAGATTTCCTGTTTTAACAGAATAATTCAAATCACTACCGATATTATTTTTATCAATAAGTGCGGCCTGTTGGCCTGTGAATCCGATGTCTCCTTTGTAGATGTTTGGCATACAGAACCCTCCCTATTATTCGTCGGATTTGCTACCCATACCTAAAAGATTAAGAACCATACCGCCTGTGATAAGGGCTCCGATAACTCCGAAAGTAGTGATAAATCCTGTTTTGAAATCGCCCATAGATTCACCATTGAAATTCTCAGCGTGAAGTCCAGCAGGGGTGAAGTTAGTAGAAGCGGTAGATTGACCAAGAATACGACCATCACCTTCAGGATAATTCATAGGAACTCCCATTTCAGCCATGTATCTGTCACCCTTATCCATACTACCCACACGGGAGTATTTTCTGCGGTTCATGTGATTTTCCATACCTGCGGATTCATCTCTTCGGTCTTTCATGGATTGCTTCATCTTGGATTCACGATGAGACATTCCCATTGACTCGTCCATTTTATCATCGTAGCCTTGAGCGAAGAAACTTTTCTTTTGGGTGTCGCCCTGTTGTCCGTAACCTGAACCTTTGTAATTCTTAGCAGTTCTACGCTTGTCTGCTTTCAAACTGCGTCCTACATCAACATTCGAGATAAACTGTCCTTTAGTGTTGCGAGCAACATATCTGTTACCGTATCGGTTTCTTTTTCCATATCTTCTTTTAGCCATAAGTAACACCTATACCATTATCGGGCAGATAGACTATAAGAAGTCTTGGATTCATTCTTCGTCACGGAAATATGACCGTAAAGCCAAGAATGCACCTAAACCTAACACCACACCTGAATAGAATTGTATTTGGTTGTTGGATTCTACTTGAGAGGTTTCCGCTGACTTGCTAACTTTCAAATCACCTTTTAATCCGAAACGACTCTTATAATTGCTAAAAGACCCTGAGAGGGACGGCTTGTTCCATAGCACCCACCGTGATAAGGCTCCTGCCGTAGTCGGGTCTTTCCAATTTTCTTTCGTGCTGGTGGTAGTTCCGCCTCCGTGTCTCTCAAGATAGCGTTGCATTCTTTCCTTTTCACCGTGTTTCGTGTAGTCACTTGCCCCTCGCTGACCGAAGTGCGTAGTCTTGATTTTCTTACCGTCTTTATCCTCGAAAACCGCCATAAGTTTCTTTTCAGGGTTGCTACTGCGTTTAATTTCCACGCTGCGTGGTCGTGACTCGGCATCGAACACCAACGGAGGATATTCTTTACCTGTTTGTGAATCTACAACATTACCTTGTGGATTAACGATTTCGCTGTGTTCGGCTCCGCTGCGATATTCAATATCACGGGCTTCTCTAAAAGTCCGAGCGTATCGGATTTCATTAGGGTATTCTCCACCGTAGTAAAGATGAACTTGGTAATATCCTTCAGCGTTCCACTCCGCAGCGGATTCCTCCCACGAACTTTTAGCCAAAGGTAGGTGCGTCATACCGAGTTTTTTCCCTCCTTGATGAACGAATTTATCAAGAATATCACCCACCTTTATGTCGGAGTGCTGGCTAACCCAATAAGAATTTGTGGGGGGTGGGGGTAATTTCGTAACTTCTAATTCCATAGCGTAACCATTTATTCTTTTTCGACCCCCTTTACCATCATCTTTGTATCGAGTTTCAGGATTAACCCATAACACTCTTGCTTCAACAGGCCCCCCAAGGGCTATTTCATCTCCCGCCCTGATTTCCGTAATTTTCTTGACAGGATAAATTTCTATTTCTTTCTGTAAGTCTGATTGAGCCGTATTCCAAAACAAACCAACACCGTTTCTTTTCATAGCCTTTATTGCTTTATTGGTGTCTAAAAGTTGGTAGTGCCTCTCCGTAGTAATGTAAGTTCCGATTTTAGGGTTGTATAATTCGGAAGCAAATCTTTCAGCGTTCCAATCTACATCATCCCATTCTTTCGGACGACGATTTTTTTCACTCGTAGAATCGTCACCGTCTTCCCAATCCACATCTTCACCCCAATCCTCGGTGCGATGATGTTTCCGAGGTGTAGAACCTCTTTCGACATAAAAGAATCTTGAGTTATTCAAGTGAAAAATTATGGAATCATCCCATTTTCCCTGCCTTGGATAATTGATAATAAATTTTCTGATTTCATCATCGTTCATTTGGCTAAGTTCCATTTCAAGTTCGTCCATTTCCTCCTGAGTCCTTTTTCCGTAGTTAGATTCAGTTATACCCAACCAAACCGTATCAGGGATTTCACTTTTAACGAGTATAATGTCGTGGTCTTGTTCCGCACGATAGTTAGCAGTTTTTTTAGCGATTTTGTCAGGTTGGTCGCTGAATTGCTTGCCTTTTTTCATATCTTTGCGTTTCTTGGCACTTGTTTTCTTGTATTCCTTGTCACTTAAAGCGTCAATCGCCTTCGCAGGTAAATACCGTTCACCTGTTTTACTTGATTTCTTACCACTTTTGGTTTTCCAATCTTGGTCGCCCCACTTTTTCAAAGATTTCTGCGACTTGGTTTTTTTACCTGACTTGTAAGCCTTTTTACCCTTTTCACCCATCGCTTCTTCGTATTCTTCAACCAAAGATTGGGCTTTTCTTGCCGACCATTGACCTGCTTTCGTGCCGTCTTGTTTGTTTTTAAGAATACGCTTGAAAATTCTGTTACGAACCTTTGCACCTTCCGTGCCGTAGGTTTTTTCGTATTTTTTCAAACGAGCCTTCTCTTTGGCATCCATCTTTAATCCTCCAAAGCCGCAAGTATAGAATCGCCCTTCCAAGCCAAGATACCAAGTCCGATAGAAGCAGAACCTAAGATAGTCATGTATTTATTTTCCTTCGGGAAAAGATAAGTGTCTTCCGTTACAGTAACGGCTCGCCATAGCGAAGCCACAGCCACTAACATGAATACTCCGCTTAACAATTTCTTACTTGTGTTTTCAGTAGCATAGTTTTCACTTCTCAGTTTTTGTTGCATTAAATGATTTAACCTTTTTTCGGCTTCTTCCACCGACATTAAACCTAATTCTACTCGATTTTCAATTTCCATTAGGGCTTGTCTTAAAGTTGATTCTTGGAAAAGATAATGATTCATCAAGGCTTTCTCTACGATACCTTTAGGAGGTTCGGGGGCGATAACTACTGCGTTAAAAGATTCCGCATCCTTTTTAACTTGAGGGTTAGAAGCGTCCCAAAAGCGGTCAGTCCATTCATCGTCGAATTGCATATCGTCACCGCCTTCAAAGTCGAAAGCGACTCCTTCTTCACCATCGTTCCAATTGATGCGGTAAGTTCCTGCTTCGGCTCCAAATGTTTCAGCATTCATATCCCATGAAACATTTCCGCCAATGTCGCCCCTTCTGTGAGCATTACATCTTAGACAATCTTGACCGAATGTGGTGTAACCTGTGCCATCATCATCATCATAGTAAGTATCTCGCACATAAGCATTAGACCAATCGCAAAGCGAAGTAGGAGGTATTTCAAACCGATAAATGCTCATTTCTTCCACCTCATAAGACCCACCACTCCAATCAGTTAGATAGTGTTTTAGGGTGCTTGTATCTATGCCCCAATCTTTTAATTGCTTAACGACCTTTTCACGGCTAATTTTTTGACTTACCTGAAGGGAGGCGGAATTGTGTGGTGAATCACAAGAAGGTAAAAATAAAACGACATTTTCCATAAGGTCGGCTCTATCAAATAAATCTTCATCAACCAATTCTTTATTGAAGTAAGGAGGTAACTCATTTTCCATCCAAGCATCATAAGGCCACTTTGGGATGTGGGAAAACATAATCACATCTTCTTCAGGGGGGGAGTATTTCTTCATTTGAGCAAATGCCTTGTTCCATAAATTTTCATCTTCGGCTCCAAATGTTTCAGCAGCGTAGCCTTTGCTTTTCAAACGCTGATGAATTTGTATTTGCCTGTCAGATAAAATAGGGATTAAAGATTTCAAGCGGTAAGTTCTGTCGTAAAGTTTGCCGTCTTTAGCGGATTCCGTTTCCACCACTACCGAGGCTTTACCTTTAGGTGTGATACTTTTAATTTGAGATTTGTAACCGTAGTTGTATAAGATGTAGTCGCCTACTTTCAAATCGGAAACTAAAACAGCAGGAGCCTTGCCGTAACTTTGCAGATGAACCCACCCCGACCATTTACGGTTGCCAAGATTTGCTTTCTTGAAGCGAGCCCTTTCACCTTTCGTGTTTCTTAAAAAAACTGAATCGGGAAATCGTTGTTCTAAAGTGGAGGACACAATTAAGCACCACCTTCGTCGGAGGTTTCAGGGGTCGAAGATTTCAAGTTTTTCGTTAGGAAAACACCGAATCCTAATCCTGCTACCATAGCACCTATAAGAAGTAAAGTGTGAGGTATGGAAACTGACTCGGCACTTAATCGGTTTTGAGCAATCGGGTCATAAACCATCTCATCGTATGAAGCAGAACCTTGTGGCCCTGCTTTAGAAGCGACTAATTCATCGACAGTGTAGGAAGAAAGTTCAGGAGCGACTTTATAGGAGTTGAAAGTTTCAGCATCATGCCTACGATTTGGGTATCTATCCACCCACTCGCCTAAACCTTTAGCATAACTTTCAAGACCTGCACAATGACCGCAAATCATCATACCTCTTGTTGTTCTACCAATCGAGGGTCGGGGTGAAAGCCTACTTGAATATAATCCCTTACCACATTTTTTACCTTCATGGTCAGGCATCGGACATTTTTCTTCAGCATCAAAAGTTTCTGCATAGTGGTAACAATCGTAACAAAATTTATCACCATCATGGTCGATATTGGCACGGTCATTTCCACATGAGAGACATCTCGAACTAACCATTTTAAGTTTTTTTTCAGATTCCACCCCGTAAGTAACACAAGGGTCTTTTCCACAACCGCAGTTTTTACCTTCTGCTGCAAGCAAGCCTTCTTCTTCTAAAGGATAACTTTGATAAATCCCACAAACATCACAATAATAAACATCATCATTATCGACAACGCCATCGTGTTCCATACGATAGTGACATTCAGGACATCTTTTACTCATAACTTAACCCTCATTAAAAGGGAGTCATGCTACCTTCGGCTCCAAAAGAACGACCTGACGATTGACCGATTGGCCCCATGTGCCTTGAAGTTCCTGCGAGTAAGGATGAGTTAGCCCCTAATCCGAAGTCAGGCCCCGAAACAGGAGGTGTAACAGGGCGAGCCTGAACCGAAGTCGGGTTTGCACTGACTCTTGGAATACGAGGCATATTGATTTTAGGAGGTGCAGGTCTGATTGGAATGTTGATAATAGGTTCAACAATAGAAGTGCGAGGGACAGTATATTGTGGGCCACGCACTAAAGAAGGCTGAGGTCGGAGGTATTGCCGACTCTTTTCAGTGTAAGGGTTGCCTCCGAAATTCATCGGAACTCCGTGATTAGTAGGGAGTTGGTCGAGGAAGGTTTCTTCACGGGCGATTTTCATCTCAGTAATGTTAGGGCCTGATGCTGCACCATACATTTCAAGAGTGTGCGAAGCACGGAAGTTAATAGGTTCATCAGGGCTGATTTGCTGACCTCTCATATTGTAGTTCATCAATTCTTCATCCGTAGAAAAGATAGGCGCACGAACATAATCTCCACCACGACCCGTCGGGCTAACATTAGGTAGAGAAGATAGATTTTGCATACCACTTGCGGAAGGTGGCGCACCTGCACCTGCCATTGAATCGTGAACCATAGTAGGCATAGGTCTAACCGCCTTGGTTCCAATTTCACCCATTCTTGTCATAGCATTACGGGCAGGTAGGGAGTCTCTTGAGATATTAACTTCACTAAAAGCAGTTAAGTTCGGAGATGGGGGTGCTTCAGGTAGAACATAGCCACCACCAATAGTCTTTACGCTTCTCGTTGTTTCGTTCTGAATTGGAATCCCTTGATACATTACAAGCACCTTCATGCTTATTCGTCTGACCGACTATAAGAAGGCTTCCATCTCAAACGACGAGAGTTTATACTATCCCATTTACTTACTACTGCGTTTCCTTCTTACCTTTTTTACCTCGCTTGGGGGCGTATCAGAACGAGGGCTTCCGAAGTTAGCATAGTAAAACTTATCTTGAGTAGTCCACCAAAATTGAATCCATGTGAACTCTTGTGAAGTATCACCCACTAAACAGGCTTCTACATGATAGCCCCCGAATCTGTGCGAGGTGGGTATGATTTTTGTGATTTTTAACTTGCCCGAAGCGGGAAGCCGCTTGTGCGAAATGGGTGGGAGAACTTTTTTGAAAGATTTAACAGCATAAGAACGGCCTTTTACCCAATTACACTCAGCCACTTTAATTTCATCTTCTTGTTCTTGAGGTTCGTCAAGATTTTCTTTTTCCGTTGTAGGGTCTTTTGAAGTCGCCATCAATCTATGCGAAGGGGTTGGCAGGTATAAGTGTTTCGGTTATGAGAGTTCTTATAGTTGTTCGGAGAAATAGAAATATGGTTAAATCTGAAACGGTGCAACTATTGAAAGAGATTCATCCGAATCTTTTCGAGATAAAGATTATTTATCCGATGTTAAACGCTCTTGGTAAGTGTGTTTCAGGAGAATACATCAATGCCGTAGAAGATTGGTGGCTTAGTAAAGTTAAAAACGATATTACTTGGCAACGATTTCAAGTTATGCCTGAAACACAAGCCATACGATATGAAAATCAATACATGGTAGAGAAATACTTTGAATACATTAAAATGCAACTTCCTGCTTTAACAGGAACCGTTTTTGAATACTTAGATTTATGGCAGAACCCTCCTTTAACCTTGTCAGATTGGTTAGGTAAATTAGGATTAAGTCGCACTAAACAACAAGACAATACTTCATGGTGGCGCAATTTAAGGACGGACGAAGAACAAGAAATGAATCGTCACCCGAATCGCAGTTCACGCTGGATTCCCAATCGTTTAAGAACCATTAAATCTAAAAACACTTTTTACTTTGGAAAACCCTTAACTCGGCCAATAGAGAAATGGAGTGAGAGGGAGGGAGATTACACTGAAGAAAAGATAATCACAGATTATGCTTTCATACCTGAAGACCATGAAAAGTGGAAACAATACGAGTATATCTCACCTTTTACTTACAAGGAAACCGCTAAGGGTTCAAGAACACCCATTTGGTTGAAAAATCCAAACACAATGGAATACTTTGAAAAGGGTGAAGATAAAATAGACTACAATGCTACGGCATCGGTTTATTTGCAGACTACTTCTTTAGGAGAGTGGCAAGTTGTCGTGGTGAAATTTTTCGATATAACGGATGAAAAGGTGTCTGAAGCATTCAACGAATATGATTTCGGTCAGCGATACGCTGCAATTTTAACTTTTGGAACGGAGGATTTGCATGAGAGGCACACGGGAAATTCCGAAGGGGTTCGACTTTATCCGAAATCTTTCACCATACGACCTACTAAGAGGGACGATTATGTGGCATTTCAGCCCGCACAATCGAAAATTACTTGGAAGGATTTAAGGGTGGTGAACTATTACGCTCCTGAAATGAATCAACACGGAATGTTGAATTGGTATGGCTCGTTTTAGTGGGAATTCATATAGTCGGCCTCCCCAATAAAGGTATGGCGAAATCTCGCCAATCGCTTTTGAAAACCGCTTGCGGCCATCGAGTTAAATCGAAGGCTGAAAAAAGAATTGATGATTGGTTGTATCGTAATGGTTGGATTTCCATTTATGAACCTGAAATTAAGTTTAATAAAACTAAAACCCAACCTGATTGGGTTCTTTTACCTCAAAAAGGAATCACAAAACCTGTGATTATCGAGTATTGGGGTTTGTCGGTGTTGCGACCCAACGCTTCGTATTGGGCTCAAGAAGCCCAACCTAAGTATCAAGAAAAAAGAAGATTCAAAGAATCACTTTACTCGGAAGATGAAAACTATTATTACATAGGATTAGAGTTGCCCGATTTGACACAATTAGATGAAGTGCTTAGTGAAGCACTCACTTTATTGAAAGAATGTTAAGAAAACCCTCGCAGACCCCGCACTTCACAGGCCACGATTCATGGGTGGTGAATCGTTTTCTCCATGCGGGGAGTTTGGGTCGTCAGGACGGTTAATCCTTGGTGACGACTAACCATACTACACACAGATAGTATTTTAAGTATTGCATCGTGTTTAAGATTGTGAGATGTCGGCTTCGTCAGATTTCATTGTTTCGGCTTTCTGAACCCATTTAGAGGCTTCGTAATTCTCTACTATTGGTGAAGTTGTAGGTCGCTTTAACATGAAAAACAAGCCGCTGGCAGTAAGCAAAACGGCTCCGAGAACTTTAGCAGTTTTAACAATCCCTGAATCTCCATCTTGAGGTAGAGCCTTTAACATCTCGGCATTTAAATCGGCATTCCATTCTTCATTAGAGAAACCGTCGTATGATAAGGGGCTCACATAGGCTCCACCTTTATCTTGCCAATCCTTAGAGTTCTCAGAATTTAAAGCAGGAGGTTCACCTTCAGCCCACCAATCATCATCAACAGGAGTATTATTGGCGTTGCCAAGATGGTTAAAAGTGGTTTGCACAGGGACAGTTTCTACTTGCATTGAAGAAGGTAATTGTTCGTAAGGGTTGTAATCTTCAGTTTCATTGAAATGAACTCTCATACCTCCTAAAGTTTTCGGTTTATCTACTTTTAGACTGTTCCGACCCCACCCTTCTTCTTGACCTTTTACGGTAACTTCTACATTGTCTCCTGTGTGTTCTGTGCTACGGTCAGAACGAATAGTAGTTTGTATGGAATGTTCACGGGTTCCTCTCATCTGAGGCACTAAAGAAGGAGAATATACAAGACATTCACCTGATTCAAAGTTTCTGATGTTGTCTAAAAGGGTGTTGGTAGCGTGGCGGTCTGTTCCTTGAGCAATTTGGTCTTTGATAGCCATTAAGTCACGGGTTTGAATAACACCGTGAATGATTTGAATGGTGCATTGTGTTAAAGCCGCTTTACCTACTTCGTGAGGTCGCTGCGAAATTAAACAAACTCCGTAACCGTATTGACGACCCTTTTTACATAGTTTAACAATAGGCCCATAAGATAAAATTGAGGGCTTATTCTGTGGGACTAAATCTTGGCATTCTTCAATAATAGTCATTATACCTCTCATCATACGCTTCTTGAATAGATTTTCTACATATTCAGCGATGATTTTCTGAACCGTAGTATCATCAACCATAGAACAGTCAATAACGGCACTCATATCAGGATTCTTTTCAATTTCTTCGACAAAGCGTTCCATGTTAGGGTGCATTTCCATTGTCGGCACGATTTCCACGACATTAGGTAGTTGTTTCAAACCTTTGTGGGCTCCGAGAGCATCGAAACATACGAATTGTAATCCTAAGCGAGCCAACTCTTCCATGAAAACTCCCGTGGTAAAAGATTTACCGCTACCGCTTTGGCCGCAAATAAACATTTTAGCATAAATTATTTCAGGTGGCAGGTGAACATCTCTACTTAACACAATAGCAGGTTTTTTAGCATCAGAATTAGAAACCTTGTTACCCCAATCCGTTTTACTAAGAGTATTTTTCTTATCGTCTAAAATATGCTCAAATGCCTCTTTCGAGGATTCACTTGAAGTTGTTTTTTCAGGAGAAAAAGGTGGTGGTAGCACAGATTCATCCTTGAGGTTCACATCTGAAGGTGTGAATTCCGAAGCGTCCATAGGAATAATCTCATCATCCATACTATCACCAACCTTATGAAACGGTGCGACTATATGGGCTTTCCCCTATTCCGTTACTAAAAAGTAACACCTTTACCGCCACATTGAACATCACCTTCACCACTCATATTGGCTATGTAATTGCTAACTTCTTTGGCTACTTCTCTTAAATTGCCACCCGTAGGACTCATAAAGATGTATGGTGTAGATGAAGTAGCGTAATCTTCAGTAGAACACAGACATTTACCGTAACCTTTGTCGCCACCACCAACATATTGGATGAACCCTTGCCGTAAGCGTTCTGTATATTGAGGGGTAATGTAATTTTGATAAGCATCAGGGACGAGTTGAACGCAAATTACAGGCCCAAAATCGTCGTGATACTTCTTAGCCCAATACCAAAATCCATATTGTTGTGTGTCTTCCGCACCCTTTCTGTCTATCACTTCCTTTTTGATAACAGGGTAACTACCTTGCATCTCATAAGCATCACTCGGAACATCGAGGTCGCCTGGCAACATATCACTCAAAAAGAGAGCAGGAGCCACACGGATTTCAGTCGCCTTGAACTGCTCTTTCATCATGTAATACAATCGTGCCATTCCCGCACCTGAACGAGTTCCACCCATACCCCCCCACAAATTAGACATCTGACCTGTGGAGGCTTGATTATTCATGGATGCAATCGCCCCTTGATAATCTTTCCTTTGCGCTGAACTTTCACCCCAAATCATCCGAGTAACATTGTTTATTTGCGAGATAAAGGAATCTCCTTCAGGGTTGGGGAGTTCCCACAAGGTTTTACTTCCATATCCGTTTCCGAATCCGTTAAGAGTGAAAGTATGCCCTCCTGCCTCGCAACCGTTAATCAAAATCATGGCTAAACACATAGATGCCGTGATAACATTACAGGATGAACCTGAACTTGTCATTCCAATGCCTTGTCTCATGGAACCTGACAAATCCACCATCATGTTTAAGTGACCGCCACCACCTGGCTCATCACCTTTTTCATCAACATAAACTTTCATTAAAGTAGTTATGGCTGGCGGCAAGGGTGGCAACCATGTTTCAGGTATTAAATCTCCAAGTGAATCAACACCAGGAATCCATTCGGATAAACCTTGTAAGACTCTACCTCTCAACTTCAACTCCCCTTCCGAGCGCAAAGCAGGAAGTAAATCCTTCAAGATGGCGTAAAGGTCGCCCATTTCTTCAGGTGGTGGTGGCACACACTCAACAACAGGGTCGCCCTTAATTACGAATGCACTGTGTCTCCACCATTCATTCAACAATATCGTAGCCGCTGCCGTTGCATCTACAAGTTTTTCATCTTCTGCTATCTCAACGGGTGTCTCAACAGGTGTCTCATCCTTTTCTTCAGGCATCTTCGTCACTCTCCTTATATCCCTCGCTTGAGGGGCTTGGGGTGGCATTAGCGAAGGTTTTCCCTGCCAACAACCAATCTATAACTTCTTGAGGGAACATTTGACTCCAATTAGAAGGCTCGGATTTAATCTCATCTTCTAAGTTGCCTACATTAGCCCCCACATATAATGGTAGTGTGTAGTGCCACTTTGAATTTTTATTGTAACCTCCACCGTTATCATTACGACGACTTAAAACATCAGGTCTTAAAACATCCAAACCTACACTATCTCTCCAAAATTTCCATTCTTCGGCTTCAGTATCATTAGGCGCACCATTGTAACTGTTTTCACATTCTCGACAATGTAAATAAGGTGTGATTTCTTGACAAACTTCCCCTGTGGGAAGTGTCACTTCTTGGCTTTCTTCACCTACTTTCTTTAAAATATGATATTGCTTTAGGTAATTTACTCTTCTGTTGTCAGCATAAGGAGTTATGATTAAACTTGCCGATTTTTTCGTAAAAGGTGGTGTTGGGAATCTCGTCACAGAACCGATAGGAGTCCAACACTCTTTATTATCATCAGACCAAGAATCGTAATCAATGAATTCACCGTTTATGTTGAAAAGATTATCTCCAAAACTTGAATTTCTTGACTCTTGATACCTTGACGGGCAAAGAGCAGGTTGCCATTTATTATTTTTTAGGCAAGCAGAATAAGCAAGTTGTTCACAAACTGTAACTTGCGCCTTTAAATTTTCATTTTTAATTTTAGCCTCAAGATATTCATTGTATAATTTCAATGCGAGTTCTGTAACCTTGGAAAATTCATTAGGGCAAGGGGTTGAACTAATCCTTATGTTTTCAGCCCCTACACTGTCAGCAGCAGGAATTACTTGACCTAAATCATCAGGTTTAATGTGCAAAAATCTAATAGTATTTCCTGCCACTAAACGAATTTTGTAGTAGTTTATTACTTCAGTTTCAGTTGTGCCACCTATACCATCAGGAACTTCATAGATAGTGGCATCATAATCTTTATCTACTCTATCAAAGACTTGTAAGCCATCGTTTAACCTTTTAATTGCCATGAAATTACTATTTCCTGTAAAGTATGCACCTTCAATTAAAGTGGTAGGAATGTCTTCATTAGTATCTTTACTTACAGCATCACACCAAGCACAGATACGATTTCCTAAAACTCCTGTTCTGAAATCACTTTTATTAACTCCTGCATCATCACCTTGTTTGCTACCTAAGTAAGCGTCGTAGTAAGCGTGAGAACTCATCCTGAAATTAGGGACAACACTTTTACCTGAACAAAAATTTACTCTTTTTAGATTACGGCTTTGACTTCCAACTTCTAAAGGTATATCATTAGCACGACTTAAATCACCCATTTGTGAGAATACTCTTAAGGCAGGTAAGCCTGTCATTGTTGAACTTCCTTTTTCCGTAGGCATTAAAATTGTGTAAGCCGTTGGTGTGCCTTCTGCACAACTCCCTCCTTGGCGAGAGTTATCAATTAAGGTTAAAGGGGAAAGTTTTCGAGGAATACTATTGAGAGGGAGTTGCGAGGAAAATGTCCTGTAAATAGGGTGAAATTTCCTGTAATAATCTTTACCACAATCTGAGCATTTTAATCTACCTACTGCTCGGAAACGATTCGCTCTTAATCTCCATGTATAAGAAATCATTTCATCGCCATCACCAAAAAATTGAACTCCGAAATCCTTCCAATCTGCATCAGCGATTGTCTCACATTTTTTACAGTGCGGGCAAAGAACTAAACCTGAATCATTAACAGTTCCGAGAGGGAATACTTCTTCTTTGTCTAAGAATGCTGCTATTTTGTTTCCGATTGCTTGTATTTCTAAAGGTTTAATGTAAAGATAATCTGCGATTTCAACCATTAAGTTTTCACCTAAAGAGGATTCCCACCCCACACCTATCGAATCTGTCATATTTAAGTAGGTTTCACTTTTAGCAGAATCTTGAAGATAAGCCCCTGCCATACGAGTCCAAGCCTTGACACGATTGTTAAGAGGTTGTCCTGTGCGGTCAAGCATCCCCAATCCAGCAATCAAGATTATACCCCCTAATTTTCTAACGAAATCGTTATTGCTTCTTGGAACTCCGATACCATCCATAGGGCTTAAAGTCCATTGAGCCCGACATTCCATCGGTTTATTCAAAATAGGGTCTAATTGGCGAACTGAAAGGTAACTGATTCTTTCAGAACTTCCATCAGCCCAAGTAACATCTACATTGTAAGGTGATTGAAAATAATTCCTACACGCATTTCCTTGCCAATCGTAAGCAGCAGTAATAGTTCCTGTTTTCGTGGCATCGTAAATACTAACAACATTTAAAGTTTCAGTCTTACCAGCCATCAAACTTTCAACTAAAGTAGGGTAGAATTGTAATCCTCTACCGAACCCGCTAAAGCGGTCAAAAAAGTCACCAATATCAGTAGTGTTGGCACGACCTATCGCCGCATATTCATCTTTATACGGACTTACTAAACCCCACCATCGAGTATTTATGTGTTCAACAGTTTCAGCACTGTTTATTTTTTCTAATTCTGTAAATAAATTAGTGACAGCAACCCACTCAGGAATACTTACCTTTGAAAGTAATTGATTTAAATCAGAATTAACCCATGAAGTCATAGTGGCTTTGAATGTGCCTCTATTTTTAGGCCACAATTCTTGAAATGCTTTAGCCTCCGACATTAACCCTTTAGCAAAATTTAAAGGTTCAGCATTAGGAATGCCTTGATAATGAAAATTTTCTAAATCACAGGCTGACCACATTAAAGGAGGTAGAATAAGTTTATTCTGTGTTAATGCTTTTATTGATAATTCCGAACCATAAGGTTCACTTGACACATCATAATTCAAGGCTCCTAAAAGATTAGTCGCTTGAGATTGGTGTGCCATGAGTATCTCCACCTTAATGTTCTCGCTCCTGCTATTTCAGTTTGCCTGTTTAGGCATACTTTTTAGCAAGTTGGTCGAAACTTAAAGCAGCGAAAAGAGTCATGTTACCTAAATCAAAGAAAGTATTTTTGTTCTCATAGGTGGCTCCAAGGTCGTTAGCACCAAGAGGGTCGGTATCAGTCAATCCAACAACTTCAAGGTTGTTTTCTGCTCCAAGTTTAACGAATGTAGAGGATAAACAGAAATTCAACTCAACATATTTTTGATTATTATCGGCCACTACATCAATATACAATCTCAATCTATCATCATCAGTTCCAAGTATCTTTAATCCTGTTTCATCCCATAAGTTGAGGTCTTTGATAGGGTTGATGAATTCTCTTTCAATGTTTCCAACTTCGCAGATGAAACTTCGAGTTTCAGTATCAGCATCGTCAGAAGATTGAACATCATCCATCATACTCATGACTTCTGTTACTATTTCTGTGTAACCCTTTTCTTTAGGAGTTCCTGTGGAACCTACTTCTAATTCACAACCTGCGAAGAATTCAAAAGTTTGGTCGATGTCGTTCATGAAATCTTCTAAACGGCTGTATAATCTTTCCTTATCATCATCAGTTCTGCAAGAACCACGGAAGACAACGCTTTGTTGGATATTAGTTTTGCTTGCTGTGGGGTATATGGCGTTACCTTCAGTTAAAACATCTCCATCTCCACCTGCTGCGGTTTTAATACCCATGTAAGCATCGGAATCTAATTGATTTAAAACTCCACGATAAAGGATTTGTTTTGCTCGCCCTGTATTGCTACCTCCATACCATGTGTGACCACGAATATAAGAATTTATTGGGAATCCAAGATACATCCTCATGTTATCCAAGTTGATGTCTGCGAATTCATCAGGAAGTTCATCAGTGCAAGCCCCGTAAATACCACTCAATTTCAAGTTGATAGTTGAAGTTCCTCCACCGCCCGCAGGTTGAAGAGGGCCAAAGTTGTCAGGAATCTGCGTTCCTGTGATACCATCTAAGATGGAATCTGCTTGATTCAAAAGAGCCAATTTATCTTCAATAGATAACCAACGCTCAAGTGCTATCTTTCTGCGAAGGATAGCGACATCAGCCGCAGCATAGTTAGGATTATCTTTAGATGCTGGTGCGGTAAGGAAATCGCTGATTTTTCGCTGATAGTATTCAATTCTTTTATCATAAACTTCAATATCACGATTTTCACTTTCAGGGTTGATAAACGGATGTAGAACCTTATTAGGGTCGTTAGCAGCCATCTCTTCCATGAGAACTAAACGATAAATTAGGTAAGGCATTGGGTCGCCTGTTCCTGCCTCAGTATCAGGATTCCCATCACCTGAAGCCATACGAGACATAGCCCACATCTTCATTTCATATTCTGAATAAGTTCGTGCGGAAGCCAAATCCTTTCGGGCTTGAGCAATAGTTGAATCCCATTCAACCCACCTACTTTGAGCCCAATCTCCTGTATTACCCATGCTGGTGGAACCAAAAGAATCCACAGTTCTTTCAAGATACCCTTGCACGATAGCCTCACGCACGAATTCTTGGCCTGATGCGAATTGTTTTGCTGCATCATCCTTGATACCATATTCCATATTACCGCCATCTCCTTTAGCACGACCAATACGATGCCCTACTACATACGGTAGAACATCCATAATCTCTTTACGAGTAACATACGCATTACCTCGGAGATATGCAAGAGCCCGACTTAATTTAGCAAGGCTGTTAGTGAAACGGAAAGCAAGAACACGGTCTAAAAGAGCCATAGCCCCGTGACCTCGACTGATTGCTTGCTTACTTTTCATCATGTCATTTCGATAAGCCTTACTTTCAGAAATAGAAGCGTCAATGAAATATCCTGAACTGTTGATAGGTTTCAAAGATGAAGCATAATTTCCTGAATTACGGTTGTGCGTAATCATATTGTTATTCTCTTGCTTGAATGGAACTGCAAAATCTAAACTCACAGTAGCGTCAGGTTCGTGAACTCCGAATCTTTGAGCAAAAAGCATGGAAACAATAGATATATCCATTAAAGCATTGTAACCTGAAGTTTCGTAACTTACTGCTTTCGTATCTTTCCAAATTTTCTTTAAATCTTCATACCTTAGAGGTGTAATTTCTCCATCGAGAATTTTACGAAGAACACGGCGACGAGGTGTTGGTTTTTCAACTCCACCTTCGCTTCGTGATTGTGCCTCATCACTTAATCCACCCTTTAGAATCTTATATCGTTGGTCAAGTAATGCTGATGGGAACATCAGTTCCATATCAATACGGTCTGTGAAAGCCAAATCGTTACCACCTACATGGGGGTTAGTGTCCATGAAAGCCGTAAAGTTAGGCGATGAAAACACTTGTCCTCGATATTCAACTTCTTTTTCAGCAATCAAACCGAGAATAGCATCTTCTACGGAGGCTTGAGAACGATTCACTTCGTTAAAGAACTTAATAGGTTGTGTAACAATTTCACGGGGGTAAGGTGTGAACTCATATTGAGTTAAACCTGTGCGTTCACCACGCTCTTGTGCTGTAATGTCTACACCGTAAAGAATTTGTTCGGCTCTTTTATCTTTATCGACCTTAGCAATACCGATTTCTTTTCGCATCTCGGAATCAATTCTTTTAATTCCTACATCGTGTTCTACACGGGAGTCGAAGTAAATCTTCGCAATAAATCTTCGAGCCGACCTCTTACCTGATTCTAATTGTTGAATCATTTTCATTACGGAATCTACTACGGTTTGATTGTTGTAGTAAAGTAAGGCTTTATCCAAAGCAGTAGCATCCCCACCATCAACGGAAATAGGTTCTCCTTTGTCACCTTTAGAAGCAGCATCATAAGAAGATTTGTAATCATCATAAAGGGCTTTGAAATCATCCACAGTCACACCTTGATAAAAAGCGTAGTCTTTACCATCTGCCATTTGTTGTTGCGTCAAAGGAGGGTGTTTAAACCATCCCTTTGCAGGGGTGTAGTTGGTAAGGTCTGCATCAGCAAGCGAATTACTGCTAATACTTGGAATAATACCCTCATCATCAGCGAACAAAATAATGCGGTTATCACGGAGAGCCTTATCTGCTATTGAAAAATAAGTGTTTCTTAATTTTCCACCAATACCGTAGTCACCACCCATGAAATCCTTAGTTCCTGACTTGAATTCTTTTAGAGTGAAATTAGTTTTGTTGCCGTCCTTGGAGGCCACAACTGAAGTCGGGATGAAAATATCACGCAATAGATAATTAAAAGGGTAACGATATGATTGTTCGTGGAATCTGCGGTCTTCCCATTCTCTTGTCTGTTGCTCGGTTCTAAGACTGTCCCAAACTTGATTGTATTCAGAATCGTAGTCGGAAACGAAACCATAAGAGTTTCCAAACATCAAAGAGGCACATTCAATAAGAGTAGTTTTACCTGTGCCTGGAATACCGCTTAATCGTGTAGTGGTGTCAGGAGCCAACCACGCTGCAATAAACATTTCTAATTGTTCAGCGGAATTGAAACCGAATACTTCACTCATTACACCCATAAAACTTCTTACCTTTTCTAATTCTTTAGCGTTAATGGCCTTAGCAGTAGGATTTCCACCGCCTGAGAAGTAATTGTTGAGTTGCTCTCTCAATCTATCGACAGATTTAACCATCTCATCAGCCGTTCCAACACGACCTTCTGAAGCACGAACTAAACCATTACTAATCTCTCTATTCAAAAATATAGGGACTTCTTGCCGATTTCCTGAAGAATCAACAGACTCAACCTTGCCTTCATCAATGGAATTTAAAAATTCTAAATACTTGCGAGATTTTTTATTACCATCATGGCCGCATAAACCTGTGATAGTTTCAATGTCTACATCTGAAGTAATAGAAATAATGTCTGCACCGTATTCAGCCACAGCCTCTTCTAAAACTTCTTTAATCGTGCTTAACCTTGAGTCTATCAAATTGATGTCGCCGTCTGCCATTTCACTCACTTCCTTGCTGTTGTTTGCTCTTACCTAAGTCTATTCTAATTATTTGACCTGAATTAGGTTTTCCACTTTCATTCTTGATTACAATGACGAATCGGGTTTTACCTTTGTCGTCCTTTTCAGTAGAAAAGAAAACTTCGTAATCCTCAATAACTCGCAGCGACCTGCGCTCGGAAACTAATGATTGGAAAATTGTTTCTCTACTTGCATCCTTAACCACTTCAACCTTTACAAGACGACCTTTAAGTGGGACTCTTAGAGAAGATGCAGGTTCTTTAGATGCAAATTCATACATTTCACCTACCTTGAGAGTTTTTGTTAGAGTTACTTCTTTTGTTTCCTTTTGACCTATACCTTTGATTTCAGTTTTTTGGTAGCGTTGAAGGAGTTGAATGTCTCTAATAACACCCTTAGATTCATAGTATTTAACTTCTTGAACTTCATCAATCCAAGTTCCTCTTGGGAATTCTTGAAAATCTATCAAATCTTCAGAATCTTTATCAGGTGTGATTTCATCTGTCGGACATAACAAAAATTCCGAGTCTGCTTGAGGGAATACGAGTATGACTCTACGAGGATAATTAGACCACATTTCAGGATGTTTTTTCAACATAGAGTTGTTTTCCCACTTGCCTGGGAAACGATTAGTGGCGATACCTTCACCTTCTTTAACTTCAAGAATCACACGAACATATTCTGTGGCCTCAGAACTCATTACTGAAGGTTGCTTGTCCCAATCTACAACATACTCCATTTCATAATCTGCAAAAGCAGGGTGGTCGTGGTCGTAAGTCATAGCAAGGATAGACCTGACATCATTCATAGATGGGGCTGCTCCCTTGTCAGTAGAAGGGAAACGATTAACATCCATCTCTCCTTCAGGCTCTATTTCAATAGATGAACCTGCCACAGTTGATGCACTTGTAGTTGCTATTTCACTTTCGTCTACTCTTGCACCATCATCACCTGCTGAAGTAGAATGCCCTGCAAACATACTGAAGCCTCCGCTGGTAGATGGCGGAGCAATTACAGGAGGTGTAAAAACAACATCTTGAACTTCATGCTCTAAATTAAAAGTGTTACCATCTGAACTTTGTAGTGTGACATAAATTTTCGAGGGTGGCATAATAGTGGGGCAATTGGGTCTATTTTCAGGAGTGTTTTCTCCGAAGAAAGGAGCCCATTGAAGGCGGATAGAAACTACTTCGGCTTCTTCATTGAAAGGCTTACCGTTGGTGTGCCATTGAAGAGGTTTAGACATCTTAGCCTTAGAACCACAGATGTCTTTAACCTTTGACCCTATTTGATATTCACGCACAATCATGTAATTTTTAGAAGAATCGCCAACCAATGATTTATTCAAATCCTCTTGAGAAGAATAATGTTGAGGGTTGGTGTAGTTAATAGGTGTGCTGAAACAAACACGCACTCGGAAACCATCGCCTGTTTTTTTATCCAATACCACTTCAGGAACTTGATATTCCGTATCTGCATCCCACGGATAAGTAGGGATTTTACAAGTATCAATTTCACGGGCTTGCTCTAAAGGGCTTAACAAGTCAGTATTGAAACACATCCCATCTGCAACCATTCGTTTTTCCACTTTAGGAGAATTCGCTCCACGGAGTAGGAAATCAGGAACATCATCAGCATCACCACTAACCGTTACTTCTTCCCCTTTGTCCGACATACCATCCGTAACATCAAGTATCTCTTGAACTTCCTCGCTTACGGGGGCTTCAGTATCACCACTATCAGAATCATTACTTGTATCAGTGCGTGTGCCACCGAATAGACTTGTTGTTGCCAAAGGCGAGGTCACAGGAGTAGCCGCAGGAGTGGGTGAGGGTGTGGAAGTAGAAGTTCCAATAGATGCAGTAGAAGAAATAGCCTTACCGTCTTTGTCTCCTTGCATAGTTCCCACAGTTTGGAAAACATTAGAAGGCAAACTTCGAGGGCGGCCTTTATCAGATAATCCAAGAGCGTCCCAATTCACTCCTGATGGGTGTTGTTGATATACGCTGTTTTCAGGAACAATTGGTGCAGCATTCACACCGCCATCAGATTTCACTTTACGAACCCAATAACGACGGTCTTGAAGTTTAACACCATTCTTTTCATAAGAGGAATCAGTAATCTCGATAATATCATCAACACTTACCATCTTTTACACCAACCGTAAGTCACGGAACCACTATAAGAATGCTCGCCCTTTTAGAGATTAGAAATCCTAACAGTAAGTTCTGCTTAAAATAAAAACCACAGTTCTGCTTAATTTCTGCTTACCTTTAACTTAATCGAGATTCTTGTTTCCATTGTTGGTATAATCCTGAACGAAGATAATTTAAAAGTTGGTCAAACCAATTTTTATGTTGAACCATAAAAGCATAAATTTCTCTTATTTCTGAAAATTGTTGAGCGTAAAGGGTAAGGTCATGTAGAAAATCATCCATAGTTAAAGATAAAGACAACTTATACATCTTGGGAGAGTTATCTGAGCCAACCTCTAATTCCATTTGATTCCAAAAATCATCTGAAGGAACAAAAAAAGTAGATAAAAGTTGTTCTTCATCAGTGTTACTTCCAATAGATGCGTATGCTTTCTGTGGAAGTGTTATATTGACATATTTATGCCACAATCTAATGTGCGAGGGCAAATGGATTGTTTTCAACCATGCTAACCAATCAGGCATTTTCATGACGATGAATCTACGCCAAATTTCATTACCGCCGTTGAGAGTCATTACGAATACCCCTATCAACGAATCTGATTTCTTTTAGGTTCTCTCGATTCTTGTTCTTTATCGGAAATACCTTCATTGAGTTCAAAATCGTCTAAGCCAAGTTCTTCAGGAGATAAATCATTAAGTGAACCTGCACTCCAATCTTGTGTTCGACCTTCGTTAAAAGAAATTTCACTATCTTGTTGGAGGTTTGTTTGCTCTTGTTGTGTTGCAGAATCTAAACCTTCGATGAATAGAGTGTCAGGTGTCCGACCATCGTTAAACTCCCCTTTACTATCACGCTCTCTTGTATCTCTTTCCTGCGCCATCGCTTCAGCAAGACCACCTATATTGAAGGCATTTTTAACTAATTCTTCTCCACCTCTAATACTCATAGCATCTGTTGGAGGCTTCCAATCGCCATAGTTGGCAACCTTTTGCTTACGGAAGTAATCACTATCAGATGTTCCTTGACCTCCTTGTGTAGGGCGAGCCTGTTGTTTAATGTGACCCACTAATTCTTCAGCCGTCATAGTAGGGTAAGCATCTTCAGGGTTTTTACTTTCAGAACTTAATTTTCGCTTTTCTAATTTCATAGCCGCCATAATATCGCTTACACCTTCTTCAAGTTGCGTAGGTGTTGCTTCTGTTAAATCAATAGAGTAATCCGTGACATCGCCCCCATTCATTCTGTATGTATTATCACTATTGCGAACCTGCTCGGCAGTTAAACCATTTTCCACGGCTAAGGCAGCATCTTCAATTAAAGTCATGCTTTTAGAGGGTAGAACCTTCCAATTAGACTCGGCTTGTTGCTGCGCTTCAAGTTTTTGTTGCTGTGATGTATAGAATCCACTACTTTTAGAATCAGACTTAGGTTTAACTCCTAACAACTCGTAGTAGTCAATTTTACCTGATTCAAGAATAGAAGGTGGGGCTGATTCTACTTGCTTCATAGCAAAAGGAATAGGATTAACATTAGGTTGCGTAGTAATTATTTCTTGAGGTGCTGCTACTTCTTCTTGAGAGATTTCATTCGATTGGCCGAAGAGAGAATTCAAATCAGAAGCAGACAAGGCAGCGGCATTTGCTTGTAATAGTGCTGCGTCGGCTTCATCGAGTTGGCTTTTAACTCCTGAAAAATACTTGTAAGCACCTTGAATCAGCGGAGCGAATTCTGTGAAAAGATTAGATACAGTTCCAATAGTGTTGGCTGTTGCACCATCAGGCTCCATGATAGAACCGCCATGCTTATCTAAAATGGCAAGTAGCGGAACTACTACTTGCTGTGTTAATTCTTCATTCAATCCTAATCTTTTAGATATGTCTCCTGCATCAAGACCACCTAAAAGAGAATTTAAACCTGATGCCCCTCCGCTTTGAGAAGTTTTTGGTTTAATGGTTTGTTTTATTTTGTCTATCGAATCGTCAGTAGAACGGCGTTTCGGTTCAAGAATATCATCAAAACTCATGCTGTCACCAATCAAACTACACAAGGATGATATTTAATCTCTCGGTTTTATCGGAACCAATGTTTTAACGGTTCTTGTAGGGCTCCTACAATCATAGAAGCAACCTGCTCATGGTTCTTAGCCTCAGAAGGCTCTACGATGTCTAAAACACCGTTAAGTGCTGATTTAAAATAACTTTGCATAAAGGCTGAATCTTTAGTAGTTCCTTCTTTGCTAATTGAAATCATTAAATCATTCAAGTGAATCAAGAACCTTTTGATTTCTCTCTCGTAACGCAAATTCTTATGAGTTAAAACACCCACCAAGAAATCTGAATTAAGGAACTTGGATATTCTGTCGCTTAAAGGTTCTTGTTCATCAGCAAGCCCTGATAAAGAATTTAGATACTCTTGGCGTAAAAGGTCAGCCTTATCATCTTTTAAATCTATTTTCATTATTTCTTGAAGAAAGTTATCGAATAATTCATTTTGGGCTTTTTCTCTTTGATTCTGCAAAGTTCCTTTAAGTTGGCGCAAATTCGCTCGGAGAGCGTCTAATTGTTCTGCACCTATTTTATTTTCCATTTCGTCACCTCAAGGATTCTGTTGATTGAACTTCCTCAAGATATTAGATGTTGAAAGAGGATTGTATTGGCGGGCTGCGTATTGTTCTGCTGCTGCCCTTTCGTCCTCTTTGTCTGCTAATTGATTGATTTGAGATTCCAATCGTGCGATGCGGTCTTCCGCTTCTGTCATTTTCTTACTCCACCTTACTTCTTGGGCTACACCACCCACTACTAATCCTGTAACTCCTGCCATAACTACTGCAATAGTGGAGTGACCTCCTGCGGATTCCGCAGCGTGTTCAGCAGCGGCTAATGCTTGGGATAAAGTTTCATTTTCTGCAAGGGCTGATTCAGCCACCATATCGCCGTCGGCCATATCTCGAAGCAAATCATTTCTTTCTCTCAACCTGCGGTTGATTTCTGTTCTTATTTTGTTAGTATCATCCGAGAATTTAGTAAAATCATCTTCCGATTCAACAGGAGTATCAAGCATGGAGCCCCATAAGTTATCTAATTCATCATCACTTAAGTCTTGGATATTGATTTGTTGCTTTACATTGATAGAGTGCGTTTCTGCGGCGAAAGCCTTTGGCATCCATTCTGAATTTTTCTGTTGTTTTTGATATGTAGGCTTTGATTCAAAAGGGCCATATTGAGCCACTTTACGCATACCTCTAATCCCTTTACCTCGTTGGAAAACAATATATTTTCCATCTTGACCGAATTGTGAAATAACTTCATTTTCAGAAGGTAGATAGTCTCCCTTCCAAACATCACGGGTTCCTGAATTTTTGACACCCTTGATATATTTTCTAACTGCATATCCCATTTCATCACCTCATGCACTACTAATGTCAATACCCTTGCTCATCACGGTCAAAATTATCATGGCACAAGCCGTAGCAAACTTTGAACCTACGAAAAAAGAAGCAGGGATAACGGAAAAGTATTTGGCTCCTATTAAGATTGTATCTAAAGCCACAAGTGCTTTCAAATCATTGGCAATTGCTCCCATAATTAAACCTCATTTCGGATAGCCTATCGGATAACCTATCCGAATGTAGCGGGGAGACTATAAGAAGATTGGCCTATCCCCATAATTCCAACAACCCATTGTGAATCGAGTTAATGAGCGTATCATCTTCAATCCCAACATCCGAGGATAACACCTCGTTGAGAAGAACAATAGTCTCACTGATATTGCGTCTTTTTAATCGTAAAATCAAAGTTGGCAAGTCAGCAGCCTCGGCTCTATCATTGTATTTTTTAGAGTTGATGTATCTTTCTAATTCATTTAAATCTAATCGCCATCTGTTACCGCTGTGCTTCTTATAGCCTGATGTAGGGCAGAACATTTTACGGTTACGCAAAACACCTACAATTTCAGGAGCAGTATGTCTCCTACTTTTCTTTAAAGTAAATGAAATATACTCTACGATTTCACGGCTGCTGGAAGAACCATTACCTTCTAAAAGATATTTAACAACATCGAAAATTAAAGCCTCAGTAGCAGGTAGTGAATGAAATCTCACCTTTTCTGTGGGCTTTTTTTCAGCCGCCGATTCTTCGGACATGGTAGCCACCTATTCTGTTTTCAAACCTAATTCGGCTTGGTATGCTTCTACACGGCCATTAAATTCTGCATCCCAAACAATTTTTGCTTCTTGGAGGCAACGAGATTTCAGTTTTTCATCCCATCTTTCCGAGGCTTCTTCAACACTTAAATTCTGAGTTTCAACCATCTCGGCAACCTCTTCATCTTTAAGACTTAAGACATCATCCTTAACTTCTTCTTTTAGTTCAGCAAGTCGAGCCTTTCGTTCCTTAGTCCAAGCATTTGCTTGAAGAATAACCTTAACCGTCGGGTCTGTTGGTTCTTCCGTTTCAGCGAATTCATCAGGATTAGCGAACAAAGTTTCAATTTCCGAGATAGAGCCTGTGCCTTCGTGCGTCGTTGCAGTAAATTCTTCAATTTCTTCATCCAAGTAAGTCGCTGCAAGATTCATTCTTGAAGCAAACTCCAAAGCCATATCCTTCGTTACTCTCATTCCAATAGTTTTCCAATATCGTGTTTCTACCATGTGTGACACCAACCTAATGGGTCAATCTTCCTGTATAAACTTTGGGATATTCTTTCACAGTTTAACTACGGTGCAAGCCTAACAACATCCCGTTCTTCACATATAGCCCGCAAGATACTTTCAATATCATAAACAACTTCTTCTGTATCGGTTTCAGGAAACGAAACGACGAACCTATAACCCTTTGACAAGTCTAACATAATACTTCGTTCTACGCCTTCTCGCAGCACAGGGTCTAATTCACAAGGGTTTAATCTGTTATCATCCTTAGACATTACGAATCACACCTAAAAGAGCATTATAATTGTGTAAAGACATTCTACGGGAGCCATCAGCACAAGGGAAAAAGGCATCTAAAATATCAGAATCTAAGAATCCTTGAGTTGCCATAATAGTGGCAACTTCTTGTATTTCATCAAGATAAAAACATTCTTGCATTAAATCACGGTAATGTTCCCATTCTCGACCATTTCTTCCTTTTTTTCGGATAGGGACTTGAGGATTAGTAGGGTGTCCTGAAAAACCTTCAGGCCATGAATTTTCCAATTGGTTTTCTGATTTTATCCCAATCGTTTCGGATGTTTTATCTTCAAGTGATTTTTTCAATTGGGAATTTTCATTTGCCAATTGGTTTAGCATCTGTAAAGACAACCGTTGAAGTTCAAGAAAGTCCGATTCAAAATTGTCCGAGTTTTTCTTTGAGAGTAATTCCTTTAGACTAACCATATAATACACCTCATATCACAAGAGGCGATATTCCGCCACCCTCATCATCAGAAAAATTTGTTATTTTCCCACAAACTTGACAAATTAAAAAGATTTGGCCTCTTTTTTCTTTGATTCTCACATTAGAGGAACGACAGTATCGGCAGATAGGTATCATTTAATCACTTTTATCCGATTGTTTATCCTGTTCCCGACAATTTCTCAGGTGTTCTCTCCACGCTCGCATTTCATTGTGAATCTCACTCATGAAATCACTCTTGAGTAGGTCGAAGAGTGAGAACATATCGAATGTAGCGTTGGCCTGTGGCATCTCTATTCCAATCATGGCGGAACTCGTAACCCTTATTCTTCAAATCCATAATTCTACGAGGTAGGCTACGAATGCGATAAACCATTTGGGCTTCACCGCTACTGATTGATTCGTGTTCCTCGAAATGTTTCATCAACATTTCTGTTTGGCTCATTCCGTTGATATTCATCATATTTCTTGGAGGCATTTTACTCACTAACCTTATTTTCTGACTTAATGGTTATAAACCTTTGCTTTCTGTTGAATCATCTCTATGGTTTGATGTATCTCGTAGAGTAAATCATCTGAATCTTCGGCTACTTGATACCACCACATATCTTGTTGCTCGTAAAAGTTTTCTTCGCAATCCTCACAGAATTCTTGAGTTTTGAAATCAAAGCCCACGCTTTCTTGCATACAATCTTCTAAAACAGACTCACCACAACACGGACAGTGAGTATGAGGTCTTCCGCAATCGCAATCAGCGTAGCCATCCTCATCTACACCTGCACCACATTGTCTACAACTCGGCACGATAATCACCTATGCTTGTATCTCTTTTACCCAATGTGTGGTTCGACCATCAGGGGTTTTGTCTCGGATAACAAGCCTTCCAGCAGGGTCAGTTTCCTGTGCATAAACTTGAAAATTAAATTTGAAATCTCCTTTAGTGCCATCAGGCATTTCATAATTACGAATAGTTGCCCCTCTTGCTTCGTAAGAGGCTTTGATTACCCATAAAGAGCAACGGTAAAGATTGTGCAGTTCTTCATCACTTAAAGATTCTACTGTGCGGTGAGGGGATATTTTAGCACGATACAAGGCTTCTGCTTTAATGTAGTTGCCAATTCCAGCCACGACCTTTTGATTCATCATAGCCTTTGTAACATTATAATGATTAACTTTACGGAATCTTTGTTGCCACGAATCGAAACTAACTTCTTCATTAAGGATGTCAGGCCCTAATTCTTTTACAAGTTTCCGTTCTAAGCGTTCTTGAGCCAAATCGGGTTGAAGAATCTTAAAAGTCCCGAATCGCCTATAATCCTTATAATGACACTTTTTACCATCGTCACGAATGAAACAAAGGCGACCATATTTTGGATTCTTGTCTTGAATCCTCCATGTTCCTGACATCCCAAGAGTATGAAAAATAACGAAGCCATTGTCAAAAGTCCAATAAATAAATTTACCTTTACACTTTACAGAATTAACTGTCGCAGGAAGAGAATTAACAAATAAATCAACATCATCTCGAACTTGCTTTGACTTGTAACTTTCATCATAAAAATCAATAGCAGTTATTTCTCTACCTTGATAGAATTTATCAAGTCGCTCTACGATTCTTCGCACTTCAGGGCCTTCAGGCATAACACCACTACTGTCACTTACGATATAAGTCGTCCATAATTAAGTCAGGTTTATTCTCTCGGTTGAACATTGGAGGTGGCAAAGGCGGGAGTATCGGGGGTGATGGGATAGAAGGGTAGGGTTGAGCCCACATAGGTTCTGTATCGGGCTCCCACTTATTTACAGGTGTTTCTAATTTCTTAGAACTTCTTTGACCTAAAAGAAAGCCAAATAAAAATAACAATAATCCTACAAGAATAAGGATTAAGGATTCGGTATTCCACTCCAATCTTCCACTTCCATATATTCTTCATAGATGTATTCTTCAGTCTCTATACGAAATTTCAATACTAACATGATACCACTTTACCACTCATTACTATGCCATTAACCTTTGTTTCTACTTATTGATTATATTGTGAGTTCGGAAACACATCAAAGCAAGCGTAGCATTCAAAGAAGCACTCACAGACAACATTAAAAGGTCTGCATCTTCTAATTGGTTAAATGCTGCTAAAAACAGAACGGCAGTAGTAAATAAGGCCAACATAGTAAAAACATAACACCCTGCTGTTAAAATAAAATTACCTATGTTTCGCATAATGTTACTATCTTCAGGTGTGTAATCCGAATCTCTATCGACCACTACCAGCGTAGCATTACAAGTGCCAAAGTTTTGGTCGCCCCACGCTACTATTTTCCTCAAAGGGACAAATATAGGTGAAGTTATCTTGCCAATAATTTTTCTTAAACTCATATTCTCACATCTTTAAATTTCAGGTTGAAAATCACAATGAATACATTGTGTGATTATTTCTTGGAATCTGCCGTTGTGAATAGAACTTTGAATTACATGGCGTGTGCCATCATTATCATCGTGGTAGTCGGCAACGCTTTTTTGTTCAAAAAGACTTATCTCTTGTAAAAGACCTTCTTTATCAACATCACTACTCAAAGAATTCAAATCTTCATCGAAATCCACTCCGTATTCTTCATGCGGAGGCTCACATTGATACTCAAACTTACCATCATTAGTAAATCGTTCCATTTCACGCTCGAACCAATGATAATCATCCCATTCTTCATCGCTTAGTTCGTCTGTATTTTCTTTCGACTCGAAATACTGAAGCCGTGCTACTAAGTAAAAATGATATACTGCTTGAGCAAATTTATCATAAGGGTTTATTTCACAAAGATGTTTGCGAGCATCTTCGGCCATAGACCACATTCGGTCTTTTTCTTCTTGCCATTGTTCCATGTGAGCATCACCCAAACTATAACTCATTGATTTTCACCATCCAATTCACAATCTTCACCATCATAGCATTTTTTACAAGTTGAAATATGAATACCTTCCATACCTTCAACCGTTCCAATCTGTAAGCATCTCCAAGCACCATCATTGTATTTACCTAAAGCAAATGCGTTTCCGAAAGAGGGTTCAACTTTCTGTTTATACAATTCTTGTAATTGAAACATAGAAGGGTAATGGTGATGCCCGTTGAAAGGTCTATCAATATCTTCTAAATCACAAAATCCTTTACACCATTCTTCAAAAGCCCTCTTCGATGCGCTCATTCTTCACCATCTCCAATTTTGCACCAACAATCAATGTGACAAACTGCATCACCATTAGCATATAAACCACCTAAAAGGTGTGTCTTGGCACTGTCGCCAAGACCGTCTATGTTGGCCTTATCTTTAGATAGTTTTTTAGATAATTCTGAAATTTGAGTAGTTTCAACTTGTGAGTCATTATTTTGATTAAGGGCTAAAGTCATGATACGAGTTATCCTACGATTCAAATCTAAAATAAACCATCCTTGGGCGGCTAAACCCAAACCAATCAAACCCACACCTGCAAGGGTAAGGTATTCAATCATGTAAATCACCTTTTTGGAAATCTAAAAGAGATTTTTGGTTAGGGTGGGGTAAGAATGCAAGGCCGAATTCGAGTAAAGTCAGTTGTTTCATCTCTCGCTGTATTGTGCGAGGCGTTCCTGCAATCTCCAATCCAAATTCTTTCAAAGTCATTTAATTCCCTCAACCTACCGTAGCGTCACGGAGTATTTAGTCTTTACTATATTTCCGCCCCACAATCAAGGTTCTCTTAGAATAGCAAGTATCGCACTCACCTTCTGCGGTTAAAGCAGGTCGAGGCCAAGGCGTATCACAAAAAACACATTTCTGCCACGATATTTTCAAACGGATTCCTCCACTATGCGTTCATCTTTTAGAAAAGCCTCGGCAGGAACCCATACTCCTGCCACTTTACCCGATTTAACGCCAAAGAGCCTACCTACTTGAAGTCCTGCCCCTAAGCGGCTCCTATCACCCGTTAAACGGCCACGACACTCTTCATCAGTATCAGTTCGTATATCAACGGCTTGTGAAGCATTAAACAATCGGTCTTTAATAATCATTTTACCTGTTCCGAGGTCGTATTCAGGAATATCACTTATTTTGATATGAAAACCGTCACCGCTACTTGAACGGCGCACCCAAACATTATCGTATTTAGACATAACAACATTAACGAACTGCTTGAATTCTGCAATATCCTCAACATCATCAAGGTCAAATGTTAGTGTAGCCTTCATACCCCTTTCTAACCGCACTTACTATTTCAATCAAACCTCGCATAAGGGTCTTTGATACACTTAATTATTGTGTAGTATTGAAAACATCACCGTTTTCAGCGATTTTTTCATCTTCATAGGGGGCTGCTATTCTTCGATACGCTTCTAATTTAACACATTCTAAGACTCCAATAAAATCATTGATAAAACTGTAAGAAGTTCCTTTAGACTCTAATAAGCCCGCTAAAATAGAAGATATAGAGTAATTTAAGCGACCTCGAAAATTACCTTCTTGAAGTTCATTGATTAAATCCTGAACGGCAGCATCTAAGTTTTTTCTTTCGTCAGGTGCGATGTAAGGCATACCTTTACGACGGTCACATGGTATTTGAACTGTTCCCACCTAATAGATATTTATGAAGTTGAAAGGTTTGCTTAGGTGTCAGCCAAAAACTCTCATTAAATCTTGGAAATCCTGCCACGGTGCAATCTTTTCTTTTTTCTTCACGATATTGGTAAATCATGCCTACACCACCTTGATTTTTTATGGCTTGTTTTTTCTTAACACCCATCCATAAAAAGTCCATGAAAACTTGATTAGTGTATTGTTCAGATTCTAAAGGTATGTGGCCTGATGTGAAAACTTTATCGTTTTTGATGTCTTGGGCTAACTGCTTCATTTCTGATTCCGTAAGGTTAGGGTTGGTAGTCATGATATTTAATGGCGACAAGTGGTATATCAAGTATTGCTTGTTTAATCTGCTAAGAAACCCCACCAATTTAGTATGCCTTGAGTTCGAGGTTGAATTATTTCCTTTACGGTTTGACCTAACGGAATAAAGTCGGTGTCGCCTTCCCAACCCTCTCCTGAAGTCCAAGGAAAAGGCTTATCTCCTTTTTCTTTGGAAAAACTAACGGAATTGCGATGATTCGGGTAAATCGTAGCATAGTAAAACGACAGTCCATCGTAATCTGACCACAACTCGGTGTCTTTCAATCTTTCAGGAAAATCGTAAGCCGAGTAAGGGAAAATGTGTAAAAGATACAAGGATGTTCCTTTTGAGAATGCTTGCGGTTTTACAAGCCACCATCCTTCGGTTTCCGAAGGCGTTAATTTTCGCATCTCACCTTTAGAATTGAGTTTTCGCCCCATAAGATGTTTTGCCATGTTGTAGAAGAAAAAGGTGAAAACTGATTTGTTTTCTTCACCTTGACTACTTACATCTAAAAGTTCTTGTTTTTGTTTGGCAGATAAGTTTGCATTAGCAATTCCTAATTCGAGTGCTTCTCTCGTTTCAAATGGAAACTTGGCAGCAGACAGTTTGAAAATCGTATCATAAATACGGTAAGATGTCATGGATTGTTTTTCAAGTTCTTGATTGAAAAAACGCATGATTCGTTCAACATCTCGTTGAAAGCGTTGTAAAAGTTCTTCGTCTTTAGGATTCATTTAATCACCACCACCAATTGAACACGCCTAATTCTGTGGTTTCAAGTTTTGTTTTCGGAAATAAATCAAGAAACGGTTTAGCGTCTTGACCTAAGTAAAAGCCGCCACCATTTACTGCCCACGCATCACCATTATCCCACTCTCCAATAACTCTTGTGGAATCAATATGATTAGTTCGAGTGCTTCTCTCAACCCAAAAATCGGAGGCGTAGTTGTAATTATCCTCGGAACTCCTGAAATTACGAAGAGGGAAACTGTTTTCACAAAAGAATGTCTGTGTGCCTGAGTCGTAAGGTTCAAGATAACCGTCAGCATCAAATTCAGGGCGAGTGCATTGTTTTTTAGTAGGGGTTTTAAACCACCACGCTTCGTATAGCCATGTCTTCAAATTACCTTTCCACCGCAAACAAATAATTCCGAAGAAGTTATCGGTAAAACTGATACTTTGAGGTCTAAATTCAATTAAAGCATCAGGGACGAACAAAAAATAATTATCAGCCGTTTCTCCCGTCGTTCCTTTTGTTTTCAAAAGATAATTGGTAAGTAAAGTCGTCCACTCGTCTTTCCGCAAGTATTTTAAGTGGAAGGGTGGGGTGAGAGAGGAAACAACTTGATTAGAAACACCTTGAATTTCCAAAGGTAGTCGATTCTCCTTCGAGAGGTCGTTGTTTTTGAAATAATTGTAGTAAGTTTGAATGAAAGATAAATTACGCCAATTCGTGAGATTTACGGCTTCAGGATAGAGGTCTTTTACGGTTTTCATGGAGTGATGGGATGGAGGATGCAAACCACTTTTCTTGCCCGCATAAGGTGATAAAGTTGGTTCTCCGTTAGAATTCAGTTCATCGAAAATCTTGAAACTGTAAGGTGTTCCATAATAATTTTCTAATCCTAAAGTAGGTATGGTTATAGCGTTACGAATTTTTTCAACGATTTGGTCGAAATCATTGTCGTCAGCCATAACAAACCCACCTTTATTCGGTGGAGCCACTATAAGAACTAATCCCAAAGCAAACTGCTAAAGGCTTGAAGTTTATCTATGCCGACAGGAGCGTAAGCCACCATTGGAACTTGCTTGACATTAACATTCCCAAGCAATTTCGCTGCCAAATCTAAAGATTCTACATGAACAAGGTGTTGATTGTGTAGAAGTTTCACAGCCGCAGATTCATGCTCCCAATCTTCTCCGAAATCAGGAATAATTCGATTTACTACGACACCCCATATTTTGAATCCTAAAAGATTCAAGTATTCAGCAGTTCTATGAGTTTCCATAACACTTAATCGCTCAGGAATGGTAACGAGTATGATGTGGCATTGGTTAGATGAAAGAATCGACTTAAAACGATTTATGTCTTGTTGCATACTTTCAACCACTTGTTCCATCTGTTTGTCATTTCTTTTCTTGAAGATAGCACCCTTCATGACTTCAAATTTGCGTTTCAAAGCCAAAATACGATTCAACCACGCACCAATAATATCAGGAGTGGTCAAGGCTCGCAAGGCTTGGCCGCTTGGAGGTGTGTCAGCGATAATAACATCCCAACGACCTGATTCCCACTCTTCTAAAACGGTTCTGCAAAAGAATATCTCGTCTAAGCCAGGCATTACCATATCGTTAAAGAGGTCTATCTCCACTCCTGCACTTTTCTTAAACATAGATTTGAAAATATCGTTAATAGAGTCCATGAATTCAAGAGCCCGTGTAGTGGCATCCATCTCAACAGCCCATAAATTTTTACATACTGATTTAGGGTCATTACTCAAGGGTGTCTCGAATAAATCTCCAAGATTGTGTGCAGGGTCGCTCGACATAAGTAAAACTCTTTTACCTAATGATGCTTGTTTCAAAGCAGTAGCAGCAGCGGTAGTAGATTTACCTACACCCCCTTTACCCGTGACCATAAAAAGTTCTACCATACCCTTACTAAACACAACTACCTTTTATGCGTTTTCTTCTTGCCAAAATTCAAGATTCTTCATTTCAGGAGGTAATTCTAAAAGATATTCTCGTATTGTGGTGGCGTGTTCCTGCCGAGCAGAATAACCTGCTATGAAAATGGAATATCCTGATGATTTGCCTAATTCTTTTTCGTATTGAGGATAATCATCAGATTCTCCAAGATAATATAATTTAGTGATTAAACTTGAGCCTTTCAAAACAACGAAATCAAAGCCTTTAATTGTAGCCTCACCGATAGCATAAGTTTGAGGTTCTATATTGAAAACCATTTCTTCATCCACCCAAAACTCAAGAGCCCATGAACCTAAAAGTTCAGGACACTTCCAACTTATTTTATCTATTTGAACATCCATTGGGAGGACTATGCTACCTTCAGATTCTCCTGATAGGCTTGGAACTTCACCGTAAAATGAGCATTCCCATGCGTCCCAATCTCGAATATCTTCAGGCCGACCTTGAAAACTCAAGTTTTCACCATTATTATGTAGCACCCTTGCTATTTCAAGTCATTCATTCAAAATAAACTACCTAAAAGAGAAAAACCAAGCAAACCAATACCGAGATACAACCAAGTATTATCGCCATCCCCATTCTCGTCGTCACCGAATTGATTGAAAATACTATTGCCTGAACCGTCGGAATTCGGATTGGTAAAATCAAAAGTGTTCCCTTCATCATCTACACACATATCTTTAGTTGCATCGAAAGTAGACCCTGTGGGACAACAAGGAACTTCATCACTTAGTTTAGGGGGGTATTCTTGCACTAATGGTCGAGAAGACCCTGCTTCACAAACAGCGTTACCATAAGCATCAGTTTTCGTAGGGTCATAAACTTGAACTGCAAAATTATGTTGGTGTCCTGCTGCGGGGAAATAACAAGTGTTGCTGTTACGAGTAGCACCCGTGAACATAGGGATGACGAAAGGACTCGACCACCCAATAATTTCAGCACCTAAAAGGCTTGACCAAATCGCACCTGATTGCCATGCGTATTTCAACTTTCCAAGTTCTGCAATAGCCAACTTACGATTGAATTTACCTGCTTGCGTGAATCGACCTTTCAATATGCCTTGAGATAACGCTCTCCTGTGCAACCAACTACCTCCGAACCATGCTAATGCTTCTACTCCTAATCTTGCTACATACCATGCAGCAGGGGCTTCTAAACCCCACACCATATTATCAATTTCGTTATCCCAATCATAGCCATATCTAAGGTTAAGCATATAAGAACCTTCTTCATTGAATTGTGTTAATTCAGATTTGTAAGTTCTATTGCTTGTATCATTTTTAACATCTGTGCTGTAAATTTTAGTAGTTGTTTGTAATGTTTGTAGGGTGTCGAAATCTGAAACCATAATATCATTAGCCTTTTGCGCCGACTTACTGCTTGCTCGACTTATTCTATCAAACAAATCGTCCCACGCAGATTCAGATTCCACATCGAAATTATCCCAATCTACCTCTTCAAACAACTCAGGATTCTCCCTACGAGATTCTGCTACTGCTAAAAGGGAAAGTTTATTAAAATCGTAATAATGTCTTTGAACATCAACGCCGCCACGACCTGTGACCGTAGATGTTTCTTCCTTAGCAAGGTGCATATCTGAAGGGAAGTAATCTTTACCCCACTTATACGACGATTGTAAAATACCTCCCGATTCAGCCCCATTATCCATAGGGTAGGCTCGAATATCCAACTGTGTGCCAACAGGTATCACAAGAGTCCATATTACTGACCCATCAGCCGCATTTCTACTTTCCATACGAGTTAATTTAGCCTTTTCAGGGTCACGAACTGTTACTTCCGTCATTAAACCTGTGTCACAACCACCTAAAGAGTAGTAGGTAGAATTGCCAACTATTTGATAATCGCTAATTTTGCTGTATGTTGTAGGCGTAGTGCCTTCGGAATTAAAAGTTTCCACCTTTAATTGATTAGTGGTTAAAGAGTTAAAAGTGTCGAAATAATCCATAGTATCACCTCGTTAGCATTACACCTGCGGCTACTAACCCTCCGAACATAATAACAGGCCACAAATTATTTTCGTCGTCCTCGTCGTCACCTTCATCTCCTGCATCATCTTTAAGAATAAAAGTTTCAGCATCCGTATCGTTAGGTAGAGGCTCGGAATCTTCTAAAAGAATATAATTGTTAAAGGAATTAGGTGTGGGTGATACATAAACAAGAGTGCGGATAGGGTGTGATGCTTTAATCCAATCTCCGCCAGCATCTTCTATGTTTTCTTTTAGAGGTGTGGAAACTAAAATTCCATTAACAGATATGGATTTCAAATACACGAAAATAGAGTAAAGCCCTGCTTTAGGGAATGAGTAGTTGTAAGATGCGGTAGACTTTCCCGCAGGAAGGGCAAGTTGAATTTCATCGGAATCTCCTGTGGTCAAATTGTTAATTATAATTCCAAAATCAGCAATAGATTCAGCAGTATAATCTTCATCACCTAAACCGAACCAACCTAAATCGCCCGCCGTGGTTTCCACATCGGCTTGTAAAATAAGTTGATGTGATATAATACCTGCATTTAAACTTTCTTGAGAGTAAAGTTCACCAATTCGTGTTCCTTGTGTGGCATTGTAGTATGCCGAATCAAATGGGTCAGGGGTTATTTTAGCACGGTATCTTACTCGGATATGATTGCGAGTGTCGAATCCGAGACAACCTACTTCAGCATCATTACAACATTGTTTGTGGTCGTCGTTAATCCAAGTATTCCACTCTTGGAAATCGCTATCTGAAGGCATAAACTTAGAAGTGCCACCTTCCCACAATAAACCATAAAGAAATGTGCCTTCACCCATAAGAGAATTACCCTTCCATTTAGGTGGGGTTTTGAATTTGCTAAAATCAACATTCCATTCAGTCAATCCACAATTGATATTCCAACTAAAATTTTTCGGTTCTAAAAGTCGAGGTGCATTATTAGCGAATTCTTTTAGAGATAAGTTCTTACCTTCCTTAGAATAATTCCTGAGCCCACCTAATTTAGTTGCAGCCTTAATGTAAGTTATTGAGGCTCTTTCAGGAATTAGACCTTCGGAATTAACAGAAAAGTCTCTCTCGTAAGCACCACGATTCACTTGTTGTAAAAGCCCATCATCTAAACTGCGGTCAGGAATGGTGGAACTAAAAGTTCGCACCAACGATTCTGCAATCCGAGGATGTTCCCAAAGCATGGCTAAACCCACTTACATGAAGCGGATAGACTATAAGAAGTTGGCGGGTCGGAAGAAATCATTATTCTTCCATTATGCGTTGCCACAATTCGGTTCTACGGCCTACACCTTCAACAGATTCGCTAAAAGTTAAAATTCTTAATCGGTCAATCGCCTGAAGTGCTAAATAAGCAGCATCAACATTTTCCCCAAGCATTGTTTGGCTGTGGTAAAATCCTTCATCATCCTGAAGTGCCAAATAATAGTGACCTATACCACCATCATTCTGTATTACCCAATAGCCGTGTGCCATAGGTGGCAAACAACCATTGTTTTTCATCTGTTGAACTGTGCGATTCAAATCTTCTTCTGTGTAGGTGTATTCCATGTTATCAAAAGGTATGAGGATTCGACTCTTAATAAAGGTTGAGATGATAAATGGATAAGACAGGATTTGAACCTATGGTCGCTCGGTTATGAGCCGAGTGCATTAACCTGACTATGCTACTTATCCTTATTTGTTGGTGTCGGAGGCAGGATTTGAACCTGCGAACCAATACGGACAGGAATTTAAGCCCTGCGCTTTTAACCACTCAGCCACCCCGACTTTTTGTTTGTCATTTTTTTCATATTTATTTGATAATTTACGGGCGTAAGAGGAATCGAACCCCTATCTTCGGCTTAGAAGGCCAAAATGCTATCCGTTACACCATACGCCCATTTATTCATTACTCACCGATAAACTCGCCTTGTAGAGGCATATTGGGTGTTTCGTTAGGGTAACGACAGTAAGAAGGAAACGCCGAAGGCAGGGATTGAACCTGCACTTCAGCATAAGGGTGAGGGATGGATTTGGGTTCACCATCAAGTTGCCGACAAGATACCTTTTGCATCCGACAACTACCCACATCTCGGAGGTTAATCCGCACCTTAGCCACTTGGCCGTCGGTGGAGTCACGACAACTCATCTGTGTTACCTTAATTCTCTTGCGGGAATTCATTCAGTCACCTCATAGCCGCCCCGTCAGGCGACCAATCCTATTTCCTCGCACTAAAGGTATAAAGGTTGGCACGATAGCATCCAACACCCCTTTTCGTTACACTTCCTTTTTTACTCATTCCATACCTCGGAAGGGTCTAATTTACCTGTAACCAACCCATATAAGAAATCCATAAATGGTGTTCTTATTAAACCGTTTCGAGCCCTTTCCTCTTTGCTTAAGGGTGTAGTTAATGTGCTTTGAATAATATCATCCAATAGCCATTTCATTTCATTAGGAAACTCATACCACAATGTTTGCATCATTATGTTGCGTAAAGCAGGGCGAGGGAATATAAAGCATTTAGTCATGTCTACTTCATTGAAACTGAAACCTAACTTTTGGCATAAATCTTCATAAATAGTGTCTTGTTCAAGTTCCAAATTAGGAAAAAGATTATCTGCTGCTCTACTATACCCTAAAGGTGCAATTAGAATGAAATTCGCATTCATAAAATCAGTATATTCTTTTGTGGTCTTGAAAAAAGATAAGTTAATCTTAGATTGCGGATTTAAAATTAAATCCGTCCACTTTTCACCTTCTTCACCAAAAAGAAGAGGGTCTGTGAGATGAGCCTGATTGGACTCGGTTAGATTCAAGAACCTATAATGTTCTTGAGCCAACATCCGAGGGACAATTTCCTCCCTACTCCAACCTAAAAGAAACAGTAGACGGTAGCGTTCTTTCGGAAAAATAAGTTTCGGTTGAGAACCTTTTTCGCTGTGAGATAAACGAAATCTTCGTTCTAAACAAAAGGCATAGTCTTTACTACTAATGAAGGGCAAATCCTCTTTAGAGTCGTCCTGAGAGACTATTAAGTATTTTCCATCTAATTTATTAAGGGTATTTCCTTTGTTGCGTCTATTTCCTTGCGTGAGGTCATGATTTTCATAGTCTCCATCTTTATGTTCACTTTGGTAATCTTCTGTAATCGTGAGGTTAGTAAGATACATTCCTTGCTGGTGTTGCCACCATTTTTTAAGTAAGGTGTTACTGTTATCATCTTCACCCCACCACCAATTGAAAACTCCGTAACTCATGGTTTCACCTCCCTCTTTGGCATTTCTAAATCTCGAAACTCTTGATACAGTTCAGGAGAATTCTTTTTCAATGTTTCCGCTATGGCTTGATTTAAGTTTATATCCTTGAGAATCCACCATTTTTCAGACTCCCAAAAGTAAAATTTCTTTAAAAATTCTTTTTGTGACATCTTTAAATTTAACTTATCGAAGTTTCTTTTTACAGCAGGTGAAAAATCTTGCTCGGCGTGATTCCAACCCAAACTATCGTAAATAAAAAAACAAGGGTATTCCATTAGTTGTTTTAGTAGCGATGGGGGAAGTTTTTTAACTGACTCGCCATACCCGTCGGTTAGCCCTTGCGCCGTATTATTTACCATCCGATTTTCAAACATCCAATCTATCTTGTCAAGAAAATTACGGAAATCAGGGCTATGATTCAAAGAGGCAAAACCACCCTTCACAACACTTGAATTCATTTTTTCAATATCTACAATTTTTAAACCTTTAAGGAAAGGCCACTCTTCACCCCACCACCAATTGAAAACGCCGTAACTCATTACAAATAACCGCCCATTAGAAGTGTGATTAAGGAACTTTTACGCAAAGAAGCAGAAGATTGAGGTATTCCCTTTGGGCGTTGTTGATTATAAATTTTTCTGAGTTCTGAAAAAGAAGAGTTACTGTATTCATTAAATTCGTCTAAGATACTATTTTCCGTATCTAACTCGTTCAACCATTCTTTAGTCTCGATAAGATTGCGCTCTAACCAATTGAATAAGCCGAAACTTTGATTGAATCTCTTTTGCGGAGTCTGCCGCCTCGGATAATCAATAAGCGTATGGATTACTTGTGCTTGTTGTGGACGCAATTTCGCAAGTTCAATGTTTGTTTCAGGCCATGAATTAGGATAAACAATATCTTTAATTTCATCAACACTTAATTCCTTTATGTCGGCCATATTTCTATCTGTGGCTAAAAGATGTGCTACTTTGTTTGGAAACCCTAATTCAAGGAGTCGCTTTTTAGTGGCGGCCTTAACAACCATATCGTAAAGTGGCGTAGCAACTATAAGAACTCAAGTATAATTACACTATGTTACTTTCTAATTCTTCCTTCAATAATCGTGCCATCATGACAGACCTTTCACCACTTTCGTTTCTATTCAAATACTTCAACATCCCTCTAAGTTCCTGTGTATTGAAAAGATTGAATCTTCGCCACTCTCTTAGTATTCGATTAGGTTCTTCATAATCTTCACCCCACCACCAATTGAATATGCCGAAAGTAGGGGGTGTGTCAGGCATATTATCGGCAGGATTCGTTCTGTTTCGAGGGCTGATTAAGTAGTAAATTATTTGTGCTTTAGCAACATTATCGTCGCCAAGAGAAGTAACCTTTCCGTTTATGTCATAGGAGCGAGCGTTTCCATAAACGATGTCCCTAATTTCCGCCCAAGTTAAATCTTTTACTGCATCATACTTTCGAGAAAAATCTGATAAACGGTGTGCCACCAACTCAGGAAGGCCCACATACATGAGGCTTTGTTTAGTAGAAGTATTAAAAGCCATATCATAAAGTGGCGTAGCGACTATAAGAACTCAAGCATCGGAGATTTCACAAACACCTGAAGGACAGTCGCTTTGTGCTGCCCCAATTACTACGCCTTCATTCTTCAAGTGAGTCACAGCATCCTCCACAGCAATAGGGCTTAAAGGTTCATTACCTCTTGAACCTGTTCGATAAACAGTCATACCTTTTAGGAGAGGGCCATATTTCAACATCAAAGCAGCGTAGTCTTCAATAGGGTAATCGTTAGGTATGTTGATAGTCTTGGAAATAGAGTTGTCAATGTGCTTTTGACAAACGGCTTGCACTTTCATGTGGTCTTCAACCGCCAAATCTCGGCTGGAAACAAAGGCCGACATATCTGCCCCTTCTTCGTAAAGTTCTTGGAAGAGTGGGTCAATAACCATTTCTTCTTTTAGCACTCTATCATTGGATTCAGGGTCGGAATCATAGTATCTTCGATTGTAACCTGCTGCGAAAACAGGCTCGATACCTGATGAAGTTCCTGCCACCATTGAAGTTGTCCCTGTTGGGGCAATTGTTAGAAGCGCACAATTTCGTATTCCGTGTTCTTTAATAGAAGCCTTGATTCTCCGAGGCAAAGTCTTAATGAAACCTGATTGTAGGAATTGGTCGTCGTAAGCCTCGAATGGGCCTCTTTCAACAGCAAGGAAAACCGAGGCTTCATAGGCTCGTTCCTTGATGAACTTCATGATTTTATCCACGGCTTCGTTACCTTCATCGGAACCGTAGCGAACACCCATCTTTACAAGGGCGTGACCAAGACCCATAACACCTAATCCAATTCTTCGGACTTTACGGCAGTTTTCTTCAATCTCTTTTAGAGGGTATTGGTTCACATCCAAAACATTATCAAGGAACCTAACACCTACCGTCACAGTATCGGAAAGTAATTCCCAATTCATTTCACCATCTACAATGTGCCGACTCAAGTTAATAGCACCTAAACAACAGCAACCGTATTTTTCCAACCAAATTTCACCGCACGGATTAGTGGAAATCAAAGGCTTATAGTAGTGAATGTTGTTCATCTTATTGGCTAATCCAATGTTCAAAATGCCTGGCTCGGCTGAGTTGTAACTGTTTTCAATGATTCTATCCCAAAGTTCACGGGCGGGAATACTACGACTTTCTACGCTTTCTTCAACTTCATCTTCGTCGGCTTTTTTAGTGATGGCTTGACCTCTAAACTTCAACACAATATCTTCATCGTTTTCCACAGCCTTGAAAAATTCATCATCAACAAGAACTGAAACATTAGCGTTGTTCAAACGACCTAAATCCAACTTAGCATCAAGAAACTCCATAATGTCGCCGTGGTTGTAGTCGAGACACAACATAAGCGCAGTTCTACGACCTCCACCTGCTTTGATAACTTCTCCTGTTTGATTGATGATTTCCATCAAGGAAACGGCTCCTGTGGCTTCTCCACCTGTGCCACGGATAGGTGTGCCTCTTGGTCTAACGGGAGAGCAGTTAATACCTACACCTCCGCCCGTTCCTGAGATAATCAACATATCTTTAATAGTTTGACCCCAACCTTCTCTTGAATCATCAGTAGGCACTACGAAACAATTCAAAAGTTGGCCTTTAGCACGACCTGAACCATACCAAATTCTACCTCCTGCTACGAAAAGTGACTCGCTCAACTTTTCATAAAAGCGTCCTTCCCACTTAGGGTGGGAGCCGTTTTCACTTTTAGCGACATGAGTTGCCACTCTTAAACACGCAGACTCCCAAGATTCAGTTTCAGTTTGAGCATAGCGTTGCTTGAAAATCGTATCACCCAAGCCTTTAGGATGGAATGTGGATGTTGCAGGTAGTTCTTGGTTCAATATGATTTCTTTTGTTGTCATTGTTCTCATCTCCTTCAGGAATCTTATTTGGGACTGATACTATATCAACCACTCAACTTCGATTACATTATAGCATCGCAGCCAAGAGTTTATCTACTATCTTGTTTTGCTTCAAGATTCTGTAATACGAGGGGCAAGAAACCACTCGAACTGCAACGAATCTGTGTTAATTTGTAGTTTAATCGGTTTTTTATCGCCAAAAGAAACTGTTAAATTTTCACCCATAACCTTTACCATTTTAGTCAAAAATACAGTGGATAGCATTGTATAGGTCGCATCATCGGAACCCGCATGAACGGCTTCAATTGTTAAGGGTGCTTCTACGGTTTCCATATTGGAATCGGCGGTCATTAAAAGTTTAGAACCGTCGTAATGGAGTTTAGCACACTCGCTGACAGTTTTAACCGCATCGACTCCTTTTTTGAAATCAGCACTTTTAACTTGTGAAGAGAATTCTAAGTCAATTTTAGGTGTGGGTGGGTTCGTGACAATGCTTAAATCTAAAAGCCGAATCGTCTTTTTCAACCCACTAATATCTAAAGCAAGAGCCCCTCCACCATTTGTCAAGTTCAACTTAACAGTATCAGATTTACTACCAAGTTTCAATGCACCTTCAAGAGATTCAAGACTGATAGCGATTTTAACTTCATCTTCAACTTGAATATCTGTGATTTTTGAAGAAGGCAAGTGTGAAAACAACAAACAAGCGTGTGAAGAATCAACTACTGACGCAGATACACCATCTTCAGAAAATGTAAAAACGCAATCATCAGATAATTGGCGAATCGTGGAAACCATAGTTTTCAAGGGTGCAATACCACATATTAAGGAAAATTCAATCGGAGTCTTTTCGACTTCTTGTTCAGTAACAACTTCAGACATATCACTATGTCGGGACACTCACCCTTTAACCCTTTGGCTAACATCCAACCATATCATCTTCACCCTCGTTAGGGGTGGTTCTATTGACAGGCTCATTAAGATTTACAAACCAAATGCCATCGGAAGTAGCCATCTTTTCAAGGTGGTCTATAAGAACGAATAATCTTAAATCTACCGCAGTATCTTCATCATAATTATAAGCCTTCTTTAAATCACGCAACCAATCGGAGTTAAGGTTAAGAATGTTCACTTCATCAAAGTCTTCAGGTTCAAAATGCAGCGTTTCAACGCCGTTGTAGTGTGCAACCATGTGTATCAACTTTAATACGGTCTTCTTCCTTATTAGTTTTCCGATACCCAATTAGCCTTAAGGAATTCACTAACAGTTTCATAATCTTGTCTCGAAAGCAAACCTTTTAACTCTTGATTTTCATCTTTTATGAAATCTTGAAAGTTATCATAATTGGAGTATATTTTGCGGGCTCTTTGGGCTCCAATCCGAGGTATATTTTGTAAAAGTTGAATCACAGGATTTACATGATTTATTTGATGATTTTGTAAGTTAATGGTAGAGAATTTCCCCTTATTGATGCGGTCTATCAATTTAGCAACTTCTCGCATAGCAGTAGGTTCATCTCTTGCCCTTATTACAGGGCATACTTCCATCGAAATACGATTTAAGTGAGATTCTAAATTAGGGATGTGCTTAGAGAACTTACGATAGGGGTTATTAGAAGAACTCGATAATCTTTTCTCAGGTTCTTCTATCACTAAAAGTATAGGGTGTGTCACTTTTCCAGCAAGGTCTGATATTTGGCGTATCAATCTTTTACCCATCCAAGAATTCAAAGCGTCAGTAAAGGTTTTGCGCTCGATACCCCAAGTTACTTCTTCTTGGCGGATAAGGATGTCACCTTCGTAACCCATTGATTTCAAATTATGTTTCAAACCTGTTTTTTCATCAGAACGGTGTGTAGAAAATGTATCAGCCCACGAATTAGGTTCAAAGGTATCAACGAAAACTTCTGAGTCAGGCATACTATTACAACTCAAACTTGGTATTTTAACCCTTACTACAACAAAGAGCCCCACCAATTGAATAATCCAAGTGTGCGACCAAAATATGTGTAAGTTTCAGGACACCATTCTGAAGGGACACCTTGAAGATAATTTGATACATCGTCAGAAATGTAAGTAGAACCTCTTCTTTGAGGTTGGTAATTATAAACTCCCTGAAGATTGTTTTTTCCTATTGTCATATTCCAAACATTCTCGGAAGAATCCGAGTCAGAACCTACCTTATCTACTCTCAAGACTCTCGGTGCAAATGGTAAAATTAAATCGGCAAAAATTGTATAGTCTTTTGGTATCTTACCTCTTGTGTAGCCTTGGTTGTCTTTCCCGTATTTCATCAATCGACCACCCACCTTTTGCATCCGAAACTCAAAGTTAGGTTTATCTTTTCCATTAACTTTAGACTTACCATCTGTATCACTCTTACGAGTGATAAAATGAATGAAAGTTCCTTCTTTTTTAGTTAAATCTTTAGACGCTAAAGTGTTTTTAACTACTTTGGCATAATCAGTTGTTAAAGATTTATCTGAGCCATCTTTGAACCTATTTCTCTTAAGATTCTTTAAAGTTTCTAAAAGGGATTTTTTCTCGGACTCGTCTACAATTCTCAAACCATCTTTCCGATGCCCCGCATTTACCCAAACTACCTCTTCTAACTCTTTTTTCGTATCATAATTGGTGGAAGTAAATAATGATACTACACCTCCATGCGTTTCATCAAGGTCGTTATTTGGTGCTGGAATGGCTTTCGTCAAATCTAATGGTGCGAGTCCTGTTGGCAACTCATAACGACCTAAATTAAGATAATTGTAAGTGGAAAGATTATTATCAGGTCGGAAAATCTCACCCGTAGAAGTAAGATAAGAATTCAATCTTCGATAAGGTAGAGGATATGTGTATTTGAAATTACCCACAGGTGTTACCTTGCCCTTTTTGAATGTCAAAGGCAACGATAAAGGGTCTGAAACTGTGAACCCTGAACGAATGTGTTGGGTGGAAACGAATTCTCGGCCAAGTAATCCCTTTTGTAGGGCGTAATTATACATCATGAAACAATCATCTAAACCTGTAAAAACCGAAGGTATAGAAGTTTGTAGAGGTTGTGTGGAAAATATATCTCGGTCTGAACCCTTCGTGTTTCCTGTTTCATCTATGGTTGCTCGATTAGTTTTATCGGTAGGCACTTGTTGAAGCAAATTAGTAGTTCGAGTGAAATGATTTGCTTCGCCAACCTTGACATTAGCCTCCATTTTTAAAACATTAACTAAATCAACTATACCTCGATGTATGTTCACATCATCTATGTGATATTGAATAAGTCGAACTTCGTTAGAATATATTTGAATACTGTGTATCGAGTCATATTTAACGAAAGTTGAAACACCCAATTTATCAGGGTGTAGTGCAATTGTGATTTCTGATGTTAAAATCCCGTGGCGGTCTGCCGTCCCTGTAATAGTTTCTGTGTCTTTCAAGTAATTAGGATAAAGTGGTGTCCCATTCGCAGGGTTTATAACCTCTTCCATATCGTCATTCCCGTCCCTGAAGGTGGAAAAATGAAAATAAGGTATGGTGTAAGTTATTTTAAACCCATTCATTTTCTTTTTACCTTCTCTAAATAGGACATCTTCGACTTTAATGTTGTATAATGGTATGTCCTTTGTTGCGTCTATTTTACCATCTTTTACTTGTTTTTTCCACCATTTTTTGATAAGTTTGTTAGGATTCATTTTGTGCATCCCAAATATAGCATAATTTAAGTTGTCGAGTTCGTTAGATATGTAACGATGCTCACTCCCACGATTCAGATTATTATGGAAACAAGTTTGGTAATCGAAAATCTTAAAGAAATTATCACTCTTGAATTTAACTCCTTTAACATTAGCCACACTTGCTTTCCATGCAGACCAATGAGGTGAAGTAGAAGTAGGTATCTCGCCACCATATCCCATCTCGTATGCTATTTTTAAGTTACGGGCTTGGATTCCTTTCATTTCAGTCTCTATGGTCGTTTGAGAAAGAATTTGTGGAGTGTTTCTTATGTAGTGTAGGGCTCCTGAGTGGTTAATAAATCTCATTCTGTCATACTCTCCATTAGAAGGGTTCACACCTATGACATCGCCAGGAGGTTTATCATTACGGTAACTATCTCTCACCCAATAAGGTTCAGCATTTATCTTTTTATTATTGCGAGTATCATAATATCTTGTTTTTCCACCATAATCTGTTTCGTTGCTACCGATAGTAGTGTGTAATCCATCAGTTTTTTCCATTTTATAACTTAAACCATAGCCGTATTGAGCATAACCGTAAGTGTGAATTTCAAGGTTCTCTTTAGGTTCTAACTTACTTGTTTCCAGCCAAGTATAATTTTCGTTTTCATCTATAACCACAGGTGTTTCAGGATTATGATAGTATTTTCTTTTGAAATCAGTAAGACCGTAACACTTTGTAGAGCGAAGGTAAGAATTAGACTCTAACAAAGTCTTATCAAAGGTAGAAAACTCCTTGTCATTGGAGTGGAATAATTTTTTAATACTGAAAATTTCAGAAGCGAATTGTTTTTCCGTGGCTTCCGCTAAAGAAGGCTTCATTATCCATTGTCTATTTTTTGAAAATGTAATTTGGATAGGTTTCCGACGAAGTTCCGAACTCGATTTAGTTAGAGATAAACGGGGGTAGCCTAAGCCTTCCCAATCCAATAGAGGTGGTTTAAATTCTGTGTATCTTCTGTAACCACTACTCGCCACTCGTAATTTGTCTGCATCTTCGTTGATTGCAGATTGATAACGATACAACAAACTAACAGGGTGTGTCTGTGTTGTGTTGAACTTAACAGTAGAAAGATTGTAAGGTGCGTCTGCAATCATACGCTGTTGGAAATCAACATCTAAGGCGTTTTCATTGAAAGGCAATAATCCATATCCTGATTTATCCTTATCGGAAAACGCATAATCGTCGAACTTTACGGGTCGCATAATTGACGGCAATACCGTTGAATCCGAAAGGTCATTATCACCCCATAAGTGTGTGTTTGACCACACAAGACCACCCCTTGAAACATTCAAATTAGGATTATTTTTTCTAAGCACTCCTGAGTTTTGAAAACCAAACATATCATCTTGACCGCTAACCCAATCCATGAATGATTCAACACCTTTTAATCTAACATCAAGATAATTATCAAGTAAAGCATTACCGTCTTGCTGTTGAAATAACTCAAGATTTAATGCTGAATCTTTAAAATTAGAGGGTAAGTCGATGCTGTCGGCATCATCTGTAAATAGATTCCTCGGAGACATATTTGTAGGGTTTAAAGGGATAAAGGTTAATTTAGTCATGTGGAAGTCTTTAGGGAACTTATTAGGTCTTATCTTATTACTTACATTTCCTGCGCCGTCAGAAGAACGGAATAAAGGCATAGTATTGGTGAAATCGGCGGGTTTAAAAATGTGGTCTTTATTCTTGCTGTATTGAATCCACGGAGCATTCGTAGAGTTTAGTTCCATAAGAGTGAATTGTGTAGTCTTAGTGCCTATAACTCCGAGTTCTATGGGGTCGGAAACAGTATCGCTTTGCATGATTAAGAAGCGAGCAGGAATTTGAACCTTTAGATACATCTTACCACCATCTATTACTTGTGAGAGATACTATAAGAGGGTGCGCCTCTTTTAGTCCCTACGACTTAGGCTGCTGAACCAATTCAAAAGACCTCGATTTGCGCCAACTTCCTTTTTGAGTTTATTCTGCCAATACTCGCCAATACCGACAACATTCTTTTGACCTTTCTTCACAGGTGCGGCATTTTTCCCTCTTAGAGTATCTTCAACATATTGCGGCATAGGTGCAGACTTGTAACCCTTCTTCTGTTTTTCATATCTCATGTCGGAAACTTTTTGAGCATGATAACCCTTCAAGGTTCCTTTGGCTCCGATTCTACCATACAACACTCTTGTCCCTAATCCTGCGTAGAATTTGTGACTGTTATTAGCCGCATCGTTAAATTCTAAATAATACGGAATGCTTGACATACTGTAAAAGTATCGGCAAGACTATATGAGGTTATTCAAGCAGCAAAAACTAAAATGAATCCGAAAACTAAACAGGCAGCCATAACTAAACGAGTGAGAACCACGGAAAAAAAACTTGGCTTATCGGGGAGAGGGTCGTAAGTGTCCCAACCCATACTTAAGCCTCATTGACAATAGTAGGAGTTACTATATCTCTTTTAGGGTATGGTGAAAATAAGTGTTCAAGAGATTTACGAAGTTCTTTCTTTTCCCTCTTAGTTCCAAGATAGGTAAAATACCTATCCTTTTCTCTTTGTTTGACAAACTGAGCATCAGGCCACCTTTTGAGAATCTCGGCTTTGCGTTGTGAGCCGATTTTAGAGCGAATGGCTCTTGAACCGTAAAGTTTGCCCTCAATGATAACTCCGAACCGTGAACGAGATTTCGCTTTCACATTAGGGTTTGCTCGGCGCATAGAGCCAACATAATCCCAATTCAAAGACTGATAAATAGTGCCGACTTCTCCTGCCATAGCATCAACAGTAGCAGTTATGACTCGAAAATCAGTATTATCACGAAGCCAACGGTTGGCTCGACTGATGAAATAAGATGCTGTGTTGTGCGGAGTCCACCATAAGCAAACACCTCTTGATAAAAGAAGCATATTGTCCGTGTAACCGTATTTATCCCAATGGCCGAGATTCTTAGCGTAATCAGGGCCATAGACTAACACCCCTCCCAAGCGTTCACCCTTAAGAGTATTGAAATAGATGCCGAAATGGTGTGTAGAAACTGCTGGCATACATTTCAAGTATTCATATTGCTCGATTACAGGTTTAGCATCTCTTCGTTCAATAGGTCTAATAAAAGCATCAGAAAGAACTAAATCCGAAGGATTGAAATCTAAAGTTTTTTTCTCAATCGAAGCCCACTCTTCTCGCATTAACGATTGGTGGGCTTGCCCCACATCCCCTTCACCTGTATAAGGTTGATAAGCCATTACAATTCCTCACAATTAACTTGGAAAACAGGGGTGTTTTCACCAACCCAAGCCCCTATTACATTGAAATGTAAAAACTCCATCGCTTCTTCGTAAGTCATACCATCACGCTTCATGAAAATCTCAAGACACTTATCATAATCATAAACCGCCACTTCAGGTTTCGTGGCTCGAAAGCACCAACCGATAAGAGCATCATTCAAGCCATCACAAAGCAAGGCTTCAGGATTCTGTTCCATAAGAGAGTCTATTACTTTTTCACTAAGAGGTTTATCTATATTTTCACTCATTCATTATCACTCCTTAACAGATTATTGGGTTCTTGAATAATTGGCTTGTGCTGAGGCATCATTATACCACCTAACCACCACAAAAGCATACTTATCAAAATGACGAATACAATCCAACCAATCATTCCTCTTCCTCCTTTTCAGGAACTACCATCCAATTCCATTCGTTTTTCATATTATCACCACGATTGGTTACAGTATTCCACCGTCATATTGAGGTAATATCGGTCATGGAACATCCCACCTTGCTGAAAAGTGTAATCTGAACCTTTAGCATGAATAGTAAGAGTCCAATTAGAAGCCAACGGTTCTTGTGTTAAATTATTAAAATCGTCACCACCCATATCGGAAGTGTTACTGTAAAAGAACATAGTATCATTAGCCACAAGTGAAATGTTCACCCAACCGTCAGAAAGAGGGGATTTTTGATAGGAAAAAGATAAATCGGCCACCGCTGAAGTGGAATTATTGAAGTGCCACCAATCTCTTGTCATTATTTCCGAACCTAAGACTTCGGTGAAATTGTGGTCGTAAATCCGTGTCTCGGTTTCATAAGTGTATTCAATAATTTCAGGCTGTTCTTCGGCTTCTTCTCCAACGCACCCTGCAAAGGAGGTCATAAGGCACACTAAAATCACGGTTAAACTACGAGCGTTCATATCCCTTTTTCAAGGCAACTACGGTATAAATCATACCTTCACCTCGCAAGGGGGTAAGGCGGTGAACCTTCAAGATACCATTGAGGATAATTCCAATCGGCAGTATCGGCTACCTCTTCAAAAACATTTGTGTGAATATCGCTTAAAAGGTGTGTGATAATACGGTTGGCTTCAGGATTGATGCAGATGTAACCTTCTCCAATATCAACCATTAAATGGTCTATTTTTCGCAATTCGGCTGCTTTCCGATTCTGATTATCCCAATCAGGCTCATACCAAAGGTGGGAGGCTTGCCAAGGGAGTTTAGGAATCCAAACAAAAGGTTCGCCTTTTAGGATGTTTTCCTCGTAAAACGGTCTATGGGTTTTCAAGATTTTAATGAAAGAGGTAATAGTGCCAGCACTTACATCCCCATAGGTTCCGTCATTTTGTAAAGGAATTGTAATGTTCAGTTCCATCCAATTAGCGATAGTGGCGATACCTGCGGCTGTATCAACTGTGTAGTTAGCCCCTTGTAGTGGGAGGAATCGAAAATCCAACCAACCTAAGTTGAATTCTTCTGTTTCAGTATGGTGTTGCATTAAAAGGGTGCGGAATCTTGTGTTTTGGTTAGATTTAACATCTTGAACGATTTCACTCACATGGGCGATTAACCACGACCAATCGGAATCTTCGGTATCTTCACCCCACCACCAATTAAACAAACCGTAACTCATGGATTCAACGCCTCCCGAACTGCCAAAGCGTCAATCACCGAAGCAGCAAATAAAGCATACTGATGAGGTGAATTTCTTTTCAAACTTCGTCCTACTATGCGGTTTAAGGTAGGA